>Ga0209554_1000039_pt1 | contig 87215 bp, 86 predicted proteins | sample MarorgKNORR_S2LV_5_FD_188221 | JGI IMG/M metagenome (GOLD analysis project Ga0209554, IMG submission 188221) | Marine microbial communities from the Southern Atlantic Ocean, analyzing organic carbon cycling - Bottom_A/KNORR_S2/LV (SPAdes) (version 2) | ecosystem: Environmental > Aquatic > Marine...
GATTACCTAGGATTTAACGGCGCGCACCCTGGTCTTTTTATTACCTGCCTGCAATTCAGAGACTGCTTCAGTCAGTTTTTCCAACTGCGCACAGATTTGACCCAGTGTGACCCTATCTTCGCCAGCGGTTGATTGAACGGAAGCACTCTTTTCTTTTGCACATTGATAAGCTGCTCTCAGTATTCTGCCGCTATCGCGTTCTTCGGCAATAAATCGACCCAGTAGAGCACCCGTTTGCGGGTCAATTGATTTGTCACTGAGTAGCTGGAGCAATTGGTCCTCACCATTCTCGTTTGGCGTTTTGTCATATCCCAGTTTTTGAAACTTCTCCAGGTCTGAGACATCCGAACAAATCAAATTCATTGTTTTCTCGTGATTATCATCGTCCTTTTCTCTCAGGGTATAACCGAGCTCACACATGCGTTTTTCAAATGTTGCAGCGTGCTCCGCTTCACGGAGGGCGACAGTTTTCAACATCAAGGATATGTCTGGGTCTGGGCTCATCTCCGACCAGGCAGATAAGAATGCATGTCCCCGTCGTTCGCCGTTGACAATTGCATTGAGTAGACCGAGATAGGTAGGTTTGTCTGACATGGTGGGGCTCCTGTTATCCTTTTATTTCACAAGGGGAAGAACTCGATATCATATACCCGAAACGCAGCCGGGTGCAGCCTAATGTCAATGTGCCGCAATCTCGGCCTTTCACCACTTAATTAAGTTTCAGCACTTTCCTCGCGTTGTCCCGCAGAAATTTTGGCCACACTTCATCCTTCAACGCCAGGCTATTCATGTCACCCATTATTCGGTCCAGGGACAACCCCATGGGGAAGTAGCCACCATAGATAATTTTGTCTGCCCCACGCGTATTGGCGAAGTCGACAATCGATTTAGGATAGAACTTTGGTGCAAAAGCCGTGGTTGAGTAGTAGAGGTTTGGCCACTTCAACATCAATTTCACTGCTAAATCCTCCCAGGGTTCACATCCGTGCCGGGTCACGAACACCAATTCAGGAAAGTCGTACATGACCTGGTCGATCAACTCGACTTTTTGCGGCCACATCGGGAACCGCGGGCCCGGTACCCCAGCGCAGGAGAAAATGGGTACATCAAGTTCCACACATTTCGCATAAATTGGGTACATCGTGGCGTCACCAATGCCAACCTGTGGGTTGAAACCGGCATTAAAAGCGCCAAAGGATCGAACGCCAAATTCCTCAAACTGGCGAACCATATCCCGGACTCCTTCCATACCCTTGTTCGGGTCAACACCGCCCTGGGGAACAAATCTATCCGGGTGCTTTTTCAAGGCCTTTCTTGAGACTTCTCCGCCAACACCGATCAGACCCATCTCGATGCCATGCTTGTCCATTTCGTTGAGTGTGAGCGACACAGGATCCTCGCTGCTGCCGTACAACTCCTTCGGTACCTGTTTAAACATATACTCAACCGGAAATTCGAACTTCGCTGATGGATCTTTCAGCTGATCACGAATGAAATCGTACATGGCGAAGTCTTCGGCCGGAAAACCGATCATGGTATCAATGATACCGATACCTTCGGGGATGGGCATGGACGTCTCCGGTTTGTTTTTAGTATCTAGCTGTAGAGGGCGTTCTGGAACAAATAGCACATTGAATCCCGGGGAATCTCATCCCTGGGCAATGGCTGATTCACCTGCTCCGGAGTCGGGCCAAATTTCTTTGCCAGGGGAAGAAGTTTTTCAACATCGAACTTGTAAACTTCTGCCGCATTTAGCCCGAGTAGCTTCCTGCGATATTCTTCGGGCACATCATTGAAAGTCAGGCGAAGCGATTCCAGGTTGTAGGGAAAAGTCCCTTCGTAGTGTGGATAATCATTACCCCACATTACATGATCGACCCCGATCTCCTCTATTCCCTGAAGATCTGCTTTGCTTGGGAAACTCGCACCGTACCAACAGTTCTGTTTCGCGTACTCACTGGGCGGCCTGGACAGAACCCATTGCTGATCACCGTAGTTCAACTCACCAATTGCGCCAGCGGCCATGCCCATGTGGATACGATCCATCTGCGCTAACAGGGCAGGTGCCCATGCACATCCGGATTCAGTCAGTACGTATTTAAGAGCCGGAAACTTCTCGAAGACGCCACTCATAATGAGATGCCTGAACCCAGCCTGGCAATAGTAGGTGACCTCGGTTACCCACAAAGCCTGACCTACCATCGATTCACCATAATCAGGCGAACCCTGGCCGGAATGCTGATTCATGACCAGATCATGATCACTAATGGCCGCGAACACGCGATCCCAGGATGGATCGAAAAGCGGTTTTAGCCAGGTACAGTCTGGCGGAATCAACGGCAACAACACACCACCTCTTAAGCCAGCTTCGGCGATGAATTCAATATCTTTGATCGCCTCATCTATATCGTTGGGGAGGATTAGCCCTATGCCTGCTCTTCTATCCGGATCTTCCGCGCAAAAATCCGCCAACCAACGATTATGCGCGCGGATACCCGCCAGGGTGAGTTCATAATTCTCTGGTGTTGGCGGCCGCGCCGTCACAACACTTTGGCTGAAAAACGGCGGGACCGTATTAGGGAAAATAACTTCGCCAACAACCCCCTGGCTGTTTTGATCGTTGGATCTGATTTCCAGGTCCCAGTTGCGCATCTTCTTGTTGCCGTAGTGCGCTTGTGACGGGTTTTTGTAGCCACCTCGCCAGTCGTCAAACTGTTTCCGGTATTTGGGTTCCAGATACTCCCGGTATTGCTCGTGGCTACCACCAGCGTGTGTATCGGCAGTAATTAACAGGTAGGGCTCGTTATTCATGGCAAGTGCTCAAGATTCAAGATCAGATTCACGCTCTTCAGTCAGGTAAGAGCGCATATAGCGCATGTCGAATATTTTTTCCTCGTCCTCGCGAATTTCCGCGACGATATCAGGCAAGCTCAAGCGTTCATTACAAGCCTGGAATGTTTCTTCATCGGGATACCAGATCTCCAGAATGACATCATATTCTGGATCGTAAAGCTCGCCTGATCGATCAGGTAATGCATTCAGAAAACGTCGAAAATAACGAGTAGCATAACCTTTGAGATACTTTTCACCAATCAATCGGTGTTTGGTCTCATAATATTCGCGGAATTCAGGAATCGTCATTCCTGGTCTTCGCTTCATCGGCATCACAAGTTTTATCATTACGCTTTCCTGTTTTTGGCTTCTGTTCAACTTCAAGAGATTACCTGATATCAGATAACAAGTGGAATTGCAGTTTCACTCATCGCTATACTGTATGGGTAAAAAGTAAAAGTCACTGATAGAAGGGGAAAAACATGTCACATACAGGCCAATGCCTTTGCGGCGAGATTAAATACGAATTTCCGAACGACCCTGCAATGTCAGGGGTATGTCACTGTAAGAACTGCCAGCGCCAGGCAGGTTCAGCCTTTTCAACCCTGGCGGGTGTTCCCAAAACAGAATTCAATATGACCGGCGAGCCAAAACTCTATGAAGATTCAGACACAGACAGCGGTAATACCGTGGAACGGTTTTTCTGCGGCAACTGCGGCTCACCCATTTATTCGGTGATTCCGAGCCAGCCCGATTTGTTGTTCCTGAAAACCGGCACACTGGACGATACCTCAGAGTTCACTCCGGGATTCCACGTCTGGTGCAGCACCAAACAGAACTGGGTTACCCTCGAAGAGGGCGTGCCTCAAATGGAGAAATAGATCAAGCCGGTTTCTGCCAGGAGACATCGTAATTTGGTGATGACCAATGATTGGGTTCTATAAAAATAGTTCAAAGGCTCAGTCTCATGTTTTGGGTCAATTTGGTGGAATGTGGCCTGAGAGGTTCAGGTTCACCAACTGACTTAAATCCGGCGCTGCTATACAGTTGCTCTGCTGGGGAATTGCCTATCGTCACTCCCAGATAAAGATCAATCACCTGATGTTGTCGCGCCCAGGAAATGACCTCCGTTAACATGCGCCTGCCAATACCCTGCCCGCGGTATGCCGGCGACGCCCACATTTGATACAGGTCTGCACGCCCGGGACTATCCAGATCAATTCGACCCCACTAACCCTACCGTTGATTCTCCTGGCGCTGATTCAGTTGAAAAGGCCCCCAGGGGGAAATCTGATGCAGGGTTAATGCTCGTGAGCCGTGCTTGCCAGGTTTCATCCGAATATTTCGCTGAATCAGCAAAGAGACTCTCGAAAGCATCAGGCGATTCGGCTAGCGCCTGCAATCTCACCGCCCGATATTTCTGCCACTCGCCTGGCTCGAAGGTTCTGATCAAGACCATCATTCATTCTTGCAATACCCCATCCACTACACAACTACTACAGATGACACAGCTTCGCTGGCCTGATACTTTTTAGGCATGAAATTGTTCTCTGGTAAAACCGCTGTTATCACAGGCGGCGCGAGTGGTATCGGATTGGCACTTGCCAACGCTGCCGCAGATAGACAAATGAATGTTGTTCTCGCAGATATTGAAGAAGCTGCGCTGAGTCAGGCAGTGCAGCATTTCGAGGCAAGACAATGCCCGGCGATTGGCGTGATCACCGATACCCGGCAAAAAACCGCCATCCAAAATCTGCTGGCTGAGGCAACAGAGAAGTTCGGCAATATTCATCTCCTTTTCAACAATGCTGGTGTTGTTAATTATGGCGGCGGAACGCCAATCTGGGATCTGCCCGATGCAGACTGGTCCTGGGTGATGGGCGTTAATTTTTTTGGCGTATTGAACGGCGTTCAAACCTTCGTGCCACACATGATCGCTCATGGGGAAGAAGGTCATGTCGTCAACACCGCTTCAATTGCCGCTTTCATTCCGGGCGGCGGCCCTTACGGCGTCAGCAAGTACGGCGTGGTCACCCTCAGCGAGGCACTGGCGCAAGATCTTGAAACTACCGGCAGCAACATTAAGGCTTCTGTGCTCTGCCCCGGATGGGTTAACACGAAGATCGGAGACGCCGAGAGAAACAGACCCGGTGATCTACCCAGTGAAGTCAATCCATCAGGACAGGGCCTGGGGATTGGAGACTTACTGGCCGAGAGTAAATCTCCCGAAGAACTGGCTGCTCAGGTATTCGATGCTGTCGAAAACGACCGATTCTACATTTTCCCTCACACCGGCTGGGATTACATGTTACGCGCCCATACCGATGCCATGCTCGCTCGTGAAGGTGTTTATCAATTCAACCTGCAGAATCACGTTGCCACTCGCTCAGATGGCAAAGAGATCTGATCGGAGCCTAGCGCTGCCTGGCAAACAGAAAACTCTTGGCCTCAGCTCTTGCCGCCTGAATATCAACAGCCTTGATTCGGTCGGTATTGCCGACTTCTTCCGGCACATAAAAGTGTATCTGGTCGCTGTTTTCGTAGGCCGCCCACACTGCCTCAGCAATCGCGCTGGCTGGCATCAAACGATAGGGACCTTCTTTGGGCAAGCCATCCAGCATGGACTCTTCAAACGGCCTGCCAGCACCTTTCGCTGTTTCGCGGCGAAGCATTGGCGTATCGATGCAGCCTGGCAGCACATCGGCCGTCCGAATGTCGAATCGTTCGAACTCGAGCGATAGCGCTTCGGTTAACCCTTTTACCGCAAACTTCGATGCTGAATAAACCGCGCGCATCGCATGCCCGTAAGTGGCAACGGAAGATGATGTGCTGACACACAAAGCATTATCCGTCGCTTTGAGCAGGGGCAATCCCGCCCGGATGCCATAAAAAACCCCCATGACATTCACTTCGATGATCGCCCGAATCGTTTCCGTTGGCATTTCGTCGAACCAACCGCCAGGTGCAATGCCAGCATTGTTGAACATCACGTCCATGCGCCCGCCTGAAAAGCTGGAAAACGCCTCCATAACTGGAGCGAATTCCAATTCCCTGGTCACATCAAGTTTGTGCGTGAAAATCGAATCGGGATCGAAATCTTTTGCCGCCTCCACAAGGATCTGTTCGTCCAAATCGACCAGGCCCACCAGCCAGCCTTTGTCGGCAAAATACCGACCGGTTTCAAGTCCCATACCACCACCGCCACCAGTGATGAAGATTGCTTTTCTGTCCGACATATCGAATCCCCGCTAGTAATCACAAAATGAATGGCCCAAGGATACGTGATCAGCATACCTGAGCAAACAGGCGGCAATTAAACGGACAGGTTACACTTGCGACACTTCACACTGGGAGCTTGTAGTGGCGGCGGACCAACTTTCCAACAATCAAATACGGAACATCCTCGAACACAGTTCTACCATCGCAATAGTGGGTTTATCGGCTAACTGGTATCGCCCCAGCTACTTCGCAGCGAAGTATTTGCAAGACCATGGTTACAAGGTCATTCCGGTGAACCCAAACTACGATGAAATCCTTGGCCAGAAATGCGTACCTGACCTCGCCTCCATCAAGGAACCGGTGGATGTGGTGGATCTGTTTCAGCGTGCAGAACAGATTCCCAACTTTGTTGAAGCGATATTGGAAATGAACGCGAAGGTAATGTGGATGCAGTTAGGGATTGTCAATGAAGACGCAGCAAAAACGGCTCGTGACAAAGGTTTAACCGTGGTCATGGACCGGTGTATGAAAATTGAGTATGCGAGACTATTTGGTGGACTCAACTGGTCCGGGGTTAACACCGGCATCATTTCCAGCAGGCGCCCCAGGAGAGTGGTATGAATAAAAGAGCAAAGCATGACTGATCACCAATACGATTTCGAAACACTATGCCTTCATGCTGGGCAGATTCCTGACCCGGCTACAGGCTCCCGGGCGGCGCCTATCTACCAGACCGCAGCCTATGTATTCGATGATACGGATCACGCCGCCAGCCTGTTCAACGCACAGACCTTTGGCAATATCTATTCACGCTTATCGAACCCGACGACTGCCATGTTCGAAGAACGTATGGCAGCGCTTGAAGGCGGCACCGCAGCGCTGGCAGTTGCCTCCGGTCTGGCTGCACAAATGACGGCGTTGCTGACACTTCTATCAAATGGCGACGAAATTGTGTCAGCCAGCACCCTGTATGGCGGCACCTATTCGCAGTTCGATGTGAACTTTCGCCGAATGGGTATTCAAACAACCTTTGTTGATCCGGACGAACCCGATAATTTTCGCAAAGCAATGACAGACAAAACAAGATGCGTATTCATCGAGACGATTGGCAATCCATCTAACAATCTCATCGATATAGAAGCCGTAGCAGCAATTGCCCACGAGCGAGGTATTCCCTTGATGGTGGATAACACCTTCGCGTCGCCGTATCTCTGCAAACCTTTCGATTTCGGCGCTGATATTGTTGTTCATTCGGCCACCAAATTCATCTGCGGTCATGGCACCTCGATTGGCGGTGTCATCGTCGAATCTGGCACTTTCCCCTGGGACAACGGCAACTTCCCCGAGATGACTGAACCGTCCAAGGGGTATCACGGTATTCGATTCTATGAAACATTTGGCGACTTTGGTTACATTACCAAATGCCGTCTGGAAACCCTGCGAACCCTGGGTCCAAGCCTGTCGCCATTCAATTCGTTTTTGTTCCTGCAGGGGTTGGAAACTCTGCACTTACGCATGGAACGACATGTCGAGAACGCAGAAAAAGTCGCCGCTTTTCTGGCAGCACATAAGGCTGTCAGCTGGGTAAAATACCCTGGCTTGTCAGACAATCCCTACCATGACCTGGCAAAAAAATATTTACCTAAAGGCGCAGGCTCAATACTCACTTTTGGTGTGAAGGGCGGCCAGCCGGCTGGCGTGAAATTCATCGAGAATGCGGAATTCATGAGTCATCTGGCAAATGTGGGTGATGCAAAAACACTGATCATTCACCCAGCCTCGACAACCCATCGCCAGCTCGATGAGCAAGAGCAAATTGCTGCTGGCGTTTCTTCCGATATGATTCGGATTTCCGTCGGTCTGGAATCTATTGACGACATACTCTGGGATATCGATCAGTGTCTCGCAGTATCGCAATCACGATGACGGGATCAGGAATCAGTCATGAACAATCAACCTTACCGAAAACTGGATCACGAGCGGGATATCAAATCCATACAACGTACCTGGATTGAATGCGGTTGGATTGACAACGAAGAAAGAGAGCTAGGGCCGTCTCGGACCTGTTCAAAGTTGGTGAAACCGAGGTCGCCTTGATCAACGATGAGGCGGAATGTGCCGTTCACTGGACACCCGGCCGCGTCCGGTACCAGGACGAAACACTGGAACTAGGTGCAATCACAGCCGTGACCACCTCGCACATTGCAAGGAAACTGGGGTTCGCCAAAAATCTCACAGCGCGATCACTGGCGCGCCAGTTTCAGGCTGGCGTGGCTGTCAGCGCGCTTGGCATATTCGACCAGGGATTCTATAACCAACTCGGTTATGGCTCGGGTCCCTATGAAACCCTGGTGCAGTTCGACCCCACCACACTTCGGGTAGACACTTCTTTTAGATCACCAACCCGATTATCCAGTGACGACTACGTTGCAATTCATCACGCAATGACTCACCGGAAAATGTATCACGGCGCAGTGACACTAAAGCCGTCGAAAATCATCGAGGCAGAGATCCAGCTCATTGAGAAGCCATTTGGTTTTGGTTATTTCGACGGCCCAGACAATACACTTAGCCATTTTATTTTGGGCGAGATGAAGGGTGAATACGGTCCTTATGACATTTCCCTGCGCGCCTGCCAAACCAGGGGTCAATTGATGGAATTACTGGCCTTAATAAAATCGGTGGGCGATCAAATCAACAGCTTTACGACGCTCGAATTTGGCGAGTTTCAATTGCAGGACCTGCTTGACCAACCCTTCAGAAATCAAAGGATCAGGAAGAATGGAAGATTCGAGCAAAGTCTTTCGGCAGTTGCCTACTGGCAAATGCGAATTCTCGATCTGGATACCTGCCTGGCCAAAACTCATCTGAGCGGACCCGGTGTGCGCTTCAACCTCCAGCTCTCAGATCCTGTTGGCGAATTGCTCGAAGGAGATATGCGGTGGCACGGTCTGGCCGGGGAATATGTCGTTGAGCTCGGTGAAGAAAGCCTCGCCCGTACCGGTCAAGAGAAAAACCTGCCCACTTTAAAAGCTTCAATCAATGCCTTCAGTCGAATGTGGTTTGGCGTACGGCCTGCCAGCAATATCGCTATCACCGATGATCTTAAAGGCGACGAATCGCTAATCAAGGCACTCGACAAAGCCATCTGCTTCCCAAGACCCCATTTTGGCTGGGATTTCTAGGGAACGTCTGATTAAGGGCTAGCATTCCGACTGGCCGTAATTTCAGTCATACTGCACTGCAACATAACCTGGAAAAACCGCATGCTGTCGACCTCCAAACCTTCAGAATTGACCCGCCTGGAAAAAGGCATGCTTGACGCCGATTCCTACAAACAATGGAAAGCACTGGCCCTTGAACATGACTACACCTCTGGTCGTGAAACCTGGAAAAGAACAGAAAAATCAAATAGTTATGATTATGCGAATATCAGGTCCCGGCTCAACATGCTGCAGGATCTACGGCTAAGGGAAGACTTCAGTGGATTGCTGTTCGCATTGAATGAGGGCATCCATGGCAATCAGGGTGGCATGGGTCGCGCAAAGCTCTATGAAAAGTCAAAATTCGGCACCAAGCACCTGATCGAAGAATATGTCGATGAACTGGTCGAGGCCCTGAAGCTCATTAACAACGTGCCGGAAAACGTGATTTCCTGGAACGACAAATATGACTTTTTCCATCGAGCAAGCCTGTGTTTCGGCCATACCGCACTCATGCTGAGTGGCGCCGGATCATTGGGGCACTTTCACGGTGGCGTCATCAAAACGCTGTTGGATCACAATTTGTTGCCCGATGTGATTTCCGGTTCCAGCGCAGGTTCGGTATTTGCGGCTATCGTCGGTACACATACCGATGAAGAACTGAAGAAAATGTTCAAGAAGGGTTCATTGATGCCGCTCCAACCGGAGACCAGTGCAGATTCAGAGCCCGTTCAAATAGATGCCGCACATCTCCGGCTGATGCTCGAATCCACTATTCCGGATCTGACTTTCCAGGAAGCTTATGAAAAAACCGGTCGCAAGATCTCGGTCACCATCGCGCCCCTGGAAGAACACCAGACTTCGCGCCTGATGAATGCCGTCACTTCGCCAAACGTATTTATCCGTTCAGCGGTACAGGCGTCATGTGCCGTGCCGGGTGTTTTCCCGCCGGTCATGTTGATGGCCAAGAATGTCTATGGCGAAACGCAGCCCTACCTGCCAGCACGACGCTGGGTCGACGGCGCAGTGACGGACGATCTGCCGGCAAAACGATTGGCACGTTTATACGCCGTGAACCACTATATCGTCAGTCAGGCCAATCCACTGGTATTGGCAATGAGCGCTGCTGAAAGTAGTCCATTCCTGCCGGAACCCATGAAAAACATCCTGCGCTACTCAACCCATGAGTGGTTAAAGAGCGGCGAAAAATTTTCCAGGCGTTACCTGCGCGCCGTGCCAGAAGTCGGTAAGGCGATGAGTATGTTCTACTCGGTGGTCGCTCAGGATTATAAGGGCGACATCAATATTGCCCCCAGCTTCAGCTACTATGATCCGCGAAAACTTCTGGCGCAGTTGAGTGAGGAAGAAGTTGACCATTTGACTCGTGAGGGCGAACGTTCCACCTGGGCTAAACTTGAGCAGATTCGAATCAGTTCGAAAATTGGCCAGACTCTGGACGACATTCTTGACGAACATGGAGCCCACGACGTTCAGACAACCTACAAGAAGCGCTAGGAAACCGCTTCACGTCCCCTATACCTTCTCGAAGATATCTGCCCATTCTTCAAGGGCGGATTCATGCCCCTGGATCAGTTGCACGGCAAATTGATGATAGCCCGCATCTGCCAGCTGCCTTAAACGATCGACAAGTTCATCCTCCGTGCCGCTCAGCGAGGTGGCCTGAACAAGATCAGGGGTAATGAGCGCCTTTTCTTCATCCCGCAGAAACATCAGATGCCCACGATGACTGGAGAGGTATTTTGCATCTGCCGGCTCGTAGGCTGCATGTAACTGCCGATATTTATCCAAAATTGTTGTGATGTTGGCGGGCAAACTGATTGGCAGGGGCGCTGCGTCATCCAGCATGTTGTGAAACATCACAGCCGTTCCTGGCCCAGCCTGGGACAACAATTTCTGGTTGTTCTCGTCGTCCGAACCATTCAAGACCGCACCGAGAAAGAACAAAGTATTATGTAAGGCGCTCGCATCGTGCCCGGCAGCCGCCCAGGTGTCTTGCATTTTAGCCAGGTCCCCGACCAGGGCATCATGGCCAGAGCCAAAGTTCACCCAGCCAGCCTCTAATTCTGCAACAAGCTGTCTTGATTTAGGTCCAAAAGCAGAAATATGCAGTGCAATTTCGTCTTCAATGTTGATCAGCCCGAATTCAGGATTCAAAAAGCGAATTTTTCGATCATGTCCTTCGAAATCCCATTCGATGGTTTCCCCTAACAACATTGATTGAACCCGCTGCACATAGGTTTTCATTTTGGCGAGCGGAATGGCTTTCAATCCCATGGTCCGTCGACCCGTAAAGCCTGTGCCGACGCCAAAGTCGATCCGGCCTGGGGCCAGTTTGTTCAACGTGGCCAGGGCATTAGCGGTAACAGGCTCAATTCGATTTGAGGGAATCAGAACCCCCGTGCCAAGCCGAATCTTCGAGGTATTGGCGGCCGCCAGTGCCATACAGATGAACACGTCAGGATTAAGCAGCTGGGTATCGTAGAACCAGCCAGCGTGAAACCCGAGCTCTTCCGCCCGTTTCACATGCTTCCAGGATTCCGTATCGGATGCGAGTGCTACCGCAAACTCCACGGCTAATTATTCCTCGTTGCAAACTTCTGCGTGGGACGACCGCCATTCTCATCATAGAGATCGAACTCTTCGATCAGATCTTCAACCCACTGGATGGATCCGGTTCGAGACTTCAAATCGTCAGCCATTAAGAGTGATGTTGCCGCACGTCCTACCAATAGCGGCGTTTGCGACTGGGATAAATCCATATCCTGGCTCTTTGCCGCATCTACAATGAACTCTGTCGAAACAGAACCGGGATATAAAACGCAGGCTGAGACACCTTTAGGCTCTAACTCAATGGCCATATCAGCGGTCAGGCGATCCAGACCTGCCTTCCCGGCGCCATAGGAACTGGAGTAAATATAACTTTGACCTCCAGGGGAGGACACATTCAGCATCCGGGCGTTGTCGCTCTTAAACATCCAGTTAGCGGCATGCCAACTCGCCACATAGTGAGCACGCAAGCCAATGCCTACCTGATCGTCCCAAATCTGGATGGGATGATCCCAATAGCCACCACCCCATGCCGGGGGAGTCGGTATTTTGTAGACGTTGTTGACCAGAATGTCGATGCGCCCCGCTTCCTTGCCGACCTGTTCGAACACAGCAGCAATTTCGTCATCAACACCATGATCACATTGAATCGCATGCCCCTGTCCACCGGCTTCAGTGATCATTCGGGCTGTAGTATCGATAGTTCGTTCGCCATCACCTGTCGTTCGGCCGGTCACATATACCGTGCAGCCTTTTTCAGCCAGGCCGAGCGCAATGCCTTTGCCAATACCCCGGCTTGCGCCTGTGACCACGGCTACCTGCCCTTTTAAATCGTCCACAGTTGTTTCCTCATCATAAAATAGCAAAGGCGCAAGGATAGGGTTCCACTAGACTTCGTGCAAGCGTAGTCATCTGCGACTATCGAATTAAGCGACATCCGCCACAAACAACCGACATTTCCTACGCTGCCCCTGAGACTAGCAGGAGGCACATCGTTATACTGCACCCGATGAAAGACGCGCTCACGCTGCTACAAGATACCTTTGGTTACGAATCCTTTCGTGAACCACAGGCAGAAATTATTGATACCATCATCAACGGTGGCGATGCACTCGTTTTGATGCCGACGGGTGGTGGTAAATCCTTGTGTTACCAGATTCCAGCGCTGGTCAGGCCGGGTTGCGGCATTGTGATTTCTCCACTCATCGCACTCATGCAGAACCAGGTTGACGCATTGCGCCAGTCAGGAGTTCGTGCCGGTTTCCTGAACTCAACACAGGATCACTTCGAATCAATGGAAGTGGAATCGGCTTTGCGGACTGGCGAATTGGATCTTCTCTACATTGCGCCGGAACGCCTGGTACAACCGCGAACCCTGGACCTGCTTCGCGAGGTAGACATCAGCCTGTTTGCCATCGACGAAGTGCATTGCGTTTCTCAATGGGGACATGATTTTCGACCCGACTATATCGAGCTCAGCCTGCTGCATCAGCAATTCCCGAAAGTGCCCCGTATTGCCCTCACAGCAACGGCGGACGCGAGAACTCGCGAGGAAATTATCTCGCGACTGCAACTGGGCGCTGCCAGGAAGTTCATCGTTGGTTTTGATCGGCCCAACATTCGCTATCAAATCGCTTTGAAACAAAACCCGCGTAACCAGCTTCTCCGATTCTTAAGAGATGAGCATCCCAGTGATGCGGGTATTATTTATTGTCTCTCACGCAAGAAAACTGAACAAACTGCTGACTGGCTAACCTCCCAGGGATTCACCGCCCTGCCCTACCATGCCGGGTTAACGGCAGAAGTCAGAGAAGCACACCAGACGCGATTCCTGCGAGAGGATGGCGTGATCATTGTCGCGACCATCGCCTTCGGGATGGGTATCGACAAGCCGGACGTGAGATTCGTGGCACATCTGGACCTGCCGAAAACCATTGAGGCCTACTATCAGGAAACTGGTCGCGCTGGACGCGATGGGGCACCCGCAGACGCCTGGATGATTTATGGCCTGCAGGATGTGGCCAAGCTTCACCAGATGTCTGAAGCCTCAAATGGCGATGAAACCTTTAAACGAGTCGAGCAGATCAAGCTGACCGCCATGTTGGGATTTTGTGAAATCACCACCTGTCGACGACATGCGCTGCTGCGTTATTTCGATGAAGACTCAAATCCGGCCTGTGGCAACTGCGATACCTGCCTAAAACCAGTTGATACCTGGGATGGCACAGAAGCTGCCCAAAAAGCACTCAGCACAGCATACAGAACCGGACAACGATTCGGCGTCAATCATCTTATCGATGTGTTAAGAGGAGTGGAAAACGACAAGATATTCCAGTTCGATCATCATCATCTGTCCGTACATGGTATAGGCGCAGATATTGATGCCGATCAATGGAAATCAGTATTTCGACAGTTGCTTGCGCGAGGATACCTGCGTGCCGATGCGGATCGCTACGGCGCCCTGATCATCGAGCAGAAAAGTCGCGAGTTACTGCGCGGTAACGAGCATATCGAGCTGCGACGTGACGTGAAAACCAAAGCCGCGAAAAAACTGACCAAAATACCACTGCCCGATGACCTTGATGTAGGACTGTGGGAAGCGTTGCGAGAGAAACGACGTCAACTGGCACAGCAGCAAGGTGTACCTCCTTATGTCATTTTTCATGACAAGACTCTGCAGGCCATGGCGGGCAACATGCCCGGCACACTGGATGAATTCGCACGTCTTCCTGGCGTAGGAGAACGGAAGCTCGAAAAATATGGCCAGGACTTTCTGGCCGTGATTAACGAGTCAGGCAGCAGCCCTGAACCTTGAACATATTGATGAAGTGCCGGGTGGCTAACGTCGATACAGTAGTAAATCTATCAGGGAAACAAACGCGAACAAGATCAGGGCCAACAAAAACCGCAGGTCCGACAGGTAGAGCACACTCTCCATCGGATACGCGATGGTCTTGTCGAGCGCAGCAATTTTGAAATCATGCTTGCCAGCAAAAACTGGCTTTGTCGCGATCTCTACCAGGTCCCGTCGAGACCGATATCGCATCAGCGCTCCCTGATCCCAGTTTTCTGCACCTTTAATGCCAACGATATCCATGGACCGAAATACCACGCGACCAAAGTAAACCGGATGACTGGCGCGTTTGAACAATTCTGGATACATGTGTTCCATATATCGACCCATCAGTTGATCGGCATTCTCCCCCGGTTCTGCGCCATCAACATCCGGCGGATTTTCTGACATATCGATGTTATTCAGCATAATGAACTGCCGGCCAGTGTCCTGTTCCATAAACGTCCGTAAAGTCGCAATCCGTTCTTCGGGAGCCCCGGATTCACGCATCTGATTCGTAATACTTTCTATTTCATCCGAAGTTAAGGGCCCTGCCGTGTTGGTATACCAGTAGCCAAAAACGAAATAGACCAGTAACGGGACCAGCCATAAAAGGGTGCGCATCATCGTTAGTCCTGTTGGTTAATCTAGTCGGCTTCCTTCAACACGTTTTTCTGGAAGGGAGTCCAGGTCGACATCATCCAGGCAGCGAACATTCACTGTCCACAGCTCGGGCGCTGTTCTGGGCCGACGGAAAGGCAGAATACCGCACTCAGGACAAAAATAGTCCTTTGCGATTTTGGTATGCCATTGGTAAAGCGACATGTCTTCCAACGGGGTGAGCAGTCGCAAATCGGCATCTTCCACCCTGAAATTCAAAGCACCCCGTTTACGACAGATCGTGCAATCACAAACCCGCACGTGGGTCAGATCTGCGTCTACTTCGAATTGCACCCGTCCGCAGTGGCAACTACCTTTATAGGTTCGTTTCATAGATTTTCAAATGTTGACTGTTAATCGTTGATTGTAAATCATCCCGTTTTTTTGGCACACTCTACTCACCAGCTAAAACCATACAGGCACAAGATGAGCGAAGCGACCCAGCTAGACGTTAACAGTATTCCCCTGGATCAAATAGATGTCAGCGATCCAACCCTCTACCAAAACGATTGTTGGCAGCCCTACTTCGAGAGATTACGTAAGGAGGCACCTGTTCACTATCTCGCTGAAAGCAACCAGGGCGCTTTCTGGTCAGTCAGTAGTCATGATCTGATCAAGCAGGTGGACACCAACCATCAGGTGTTCTCTTCCGGACTGGGCGGCATCGCAATTCCTGATTTACCTGAGGAGGAAGAACTGCAGGACACTGACGTGGTCATCGAGAATTTCATTTCGATGGACCCTCCAGGTCATGACGTCCAGCGGGCAACGGTCGCACCGTCTGTGGCACCCAGCAATCTATCGAACTTTGAACCCATCATCCGCGATCACGTCATCGATATTCTCGATAACCTTCCTATCGGAGAAACTTTCAACTGGGTGGACGAGGTCTCAATCGAATTGACTGCTCGAATGTTAACGACCCTTTTCGACTTCCCTTATGAAGACCGTAGAAAATTGATCTATTGGTCGGACATCACTACTGCCGTTCCCGAATTAACGGGCAACGACAGTATCGATATGGAAAAGCGCAAAGAAGGTCTGATGGAATGTGCCATGACCTTTATGCAGCTCTGGAAGGATCGCGCAACCGCTCCGCCGAAGTTTGATTTGATCTCCATGCTGGCTCACGGTGACAACACCAAAGATATGATCGAGAACCCGATGTTGTTCCTGGGCAATGTCCTGTTACTCATCGTCGGCGGCAACGACACGACCAGAAACAGTATCTCCGGCGGTGTGGTTGCGCTCAATCAATTCCCCGATGAATACCAGAAACTGCGCGACAACCCTGGCGTGATTCCAAATATGGTCGCGGAAATGATCAGGTGGCAGACACCTGTCATCCACATGCGCAGAACCGCTACCCAGGATTTTGTATTGGGAGGCCAGCAGATCAGGGAAAATGATAAGGTCATTATGTGGTACCTCTCGGGCAACCAGGATGAGAAGGTTTTTCCAAACGCAGAAAAGCTGATCGTTGATCGCAAGAACGCCCGCGCCCATGTTGCCTTTGGATTCGGGATTCACCGCTGTATGGGTAACCGACTCGCAGAAATGCAACTACGTGTATTGTGGGAAGAAATCATGCAGCGGTTTGACAATATTGAGCTGGTTGGTGATGTGGTGAGAAACCCCAACAATTTCATTAGGGGGATAGCCGAAGTGCCTGTAAGAGTGACCGCGAGATAAGTCTCACAGTCACCCTGAACAAAGTGAAGGGTCCCTCGGTTTGGGACCCTTCGCTGCGCTCGTACGCGAGCCCGGTCAGCTTGCAAGAACTCTAGAAAATTTCACGAACGAAATTAAAGAGTTTCTAGCACTTTTGAATAATCGTCCCGGTACCCAGTCCACCACCACAACACATGGTAATCAGGGCATATTCGCCATCGGTACGTTGCAGTTCATGAACAGCTTTGGTGGTCAGGAAGCAACCCGTTGCACCCAGAGGGTGACCCAATGCGATAGCTCCGCCATTTGGATTGACTTTGTCCATGTCCGCGCCAACGGTTTTGGCCCAGGAAAGAACCACAGAAGCAAAAGCCTCGTTGACTTCAAACACATCAATATCTGAAATATTGAGGCCAGTCTTCGCCAGCATTTTCTCTGTTGCTGGAATCGGGCCTTCAAGCATGAGTACGGGATCACAACCGACCAGTTGTGCATCGACAACCCGGGCGAGCGGTTTAACTCCGAGTTCTTTCGCCTTTGATGCGGTCATTAGTAATACCGCGGCGGCACCATCAGCAATTTGTGATGAGGTGCCGGCAGTATGTACACCATCCTCACGTGCCACGGGCTTTAGTCCGGCCAGTGCTTCAAGACTCGTATCACGAAGGATTTCATCTTTCTGGAATACGAATGACTCTTCCGTGCGCTTACCTTCGTCGTCGAATACAGGAACTTCCAGTGGAATGATCTGGGAATCAAAATGCCCCCCGGCGACTGCTGCTTTAGCTCGCTCTTGAGATTGCAACCCGAAAGCATCGGTATCTTCCCGGGTCACCTGATATTTTTCAGCCATACGTTCCGCGCCTTCAAACTGGCTGATGAAATCGTAGTGTTCAAAGTAGGTTCGCGAAACAGGCTTGCCCATTTCAGGCTTCAGTCCCATCGCATCAGAACCAATCGGCAAGCGAGACATGTTTTCGACGCCACAGGCAATGACGCAGTCAGCCATGCCGGACCGCAGGGCGCTGGTAGCAAGATGCAGCGCTTCCTGGGAGGAACCACATTGGGAATCAATCGTAATACAGGGGGTTTCCTGCGCGCCGCCATGAGATAACCAGGCAGTCCTGGTGACATTCATACCCTGGGCAGCCAGTTTGTTGATACAGCCGCCAATCACCTGGTCCACCTGGTCGGAAGAGACGTTATTTCTCTCCAGCAACTTCATCATGATGGGTCCAAGGGTATCTGTCGGATGAACAAGCCCCAGAGAGCCATTCTTCTTACCTATTGCCGAGCGCACGGCATCTACAATTACAACATCTTCCATAGTGATTTCCGGATGTGAGTGAAAAAAAGTGCCCTATTGTGCCACAGTCACGAGATGCCGCGAACTGCTATGATTCTGGTTTATGAGCCTTCAGCGAGCCGCGCCCAGCGAGGAAGCAGGGTGCTTGCCAATTGGCTGGAGGCAGAAATTGAAAGAAGAGGGCTTGATGCAAAAGTAGATCGATCGGTGTGCCTGGGACACTGCGTAGTCGGACCCAATGTCAGGCTGCTGGGTGCTGACTTCTTTCACGAATCAACGAGGGAAAAACTGATCCCACTTCTCGATAGCCTTGAAGAAAACAACGCCAACGGCGGGCCTAAATCATAGGGGGTGCCCGCGAATTTGGCTGATTCATGTGCCGAGATCCTTCACTTCGTTCGTGCGCGAGCCCGGTCAGGATGACTTCAGAGTGTTAACCGGGATGACTACATACTACAAAGCCACCTGCATGGATTTGATGCTGTGGACGAAGTTGGATTTCAGGCGATTGACTTCACCTGTTGCGCAAAAGTCGGGATAGCGGTTGAGCAACTCTTCAAGCAAGACGGTTAGTTGAATCTCGGCAAGTCGCCAGCCTATGCACAGGTGCTGACCATGTCCGAAGGAGAGATGTCGGGGGCCATCACGCGTAATATTAAAATCAAAAGGATCCTGCCATTTATCTTCATCTCTGTTGCCAGACATGTACCAGAGGGCGAGCTTGTCTCCTTTTTTAATCTCTCGATTGCCGATGGCCGCATCTTGCAAGGCGGTCCTGCGCATATAGATGACCGGGTGCACCCAGCGAATGATCTCATCGACCGCACCTTGCATGAGTCCTCGATCATCCAGAAGTTTTCGTTTTTGTTCCGGGAATTGCGACAGCGCCAGCACACCGCCTGAGATAGAATTTCGGGTTGTTTCATTACCGGCGATTATCAGCAGAATGAGCTGAGATAAATAGTCCGGGATCGAGAGAGGCTGGCCATCAATCTCCGAATGTACCAGCATGCTGATCAAATCGTCACCGGGATTTTCCTTTCGTTCCTGATACATCTCCATTGCGAACATGGCGAGTTCTGTGTACGCCCTGGTAATTTCTTCACGCTCAAGGACGATATCAGGATCTTCCGATCCAATGAGAATATTTGACCATTCAAACAGTTTGTGACGCATCTCTTGCTCAACACCAAAGAGTTCAGCCAACATCTGTATGGGCAGTTCTGCCGCCACTGCGCTGACAAACTCGACCTCGTTCTCGCCATCGATTCGGTCGAGTATCTCGACGGCCCGTTCCCTGATTCGCGATTCAAGTGCATCAAGCGTATTCGGCGTAAAACCTGGCGCCACCACTCGGCGATGTTGGATGTGATCCGGCGGGTCCATGGAAATCATGCTGCGGCCGCCTTCAAACTGCTGTAGCTCTTCCGGGGTCTCGCCTACTTTTCCGCCGTCTTCTCTAATTCTGGTGCGAATCATTTCATTGCTGGGCAGCGTGACCCCGCCTAATCGTTGATCACTGCCAAACAGCTCAGGAGATTTCGAGACAAAATGGATATCGTCATATTTCGTCACCGACCAGAAGCCCGGCCCGCCCCAGGGTTCGGTGCACCAGGCGACCGGGTCCTGGGCACGCATTCTGGTGAACAAATCATGAATCACCGCATGATCCTGAAAATTCTCGACATGAGACAGCGAAAGTTTTTCCTGGTCAGTGATAGTCATGTTTTATCTCCTGTTGTAGCGGGCCCCGTTAACGAAGCAGCCAGCGAATGGACTCGGCAAGAAGTGAACCGCCATGGGCAAGTGTATGCCCACCAACACCAAACTCAAACCGGTAATCATAGCCCGCAAACCCCAGGGCTTGCGCGACGGCTTTGTTGGCAAGCGGCCAGTGACCAAATAGTACATCAAGATCATTAGCGCCACTCTGCATAAACACTCTAATGGACTTTCTCGGTGTGGTGCGAATCAAAAAAGGGTAGTTATGACCGCCTTTTATGTTCGTGTAGGAACCGATATGGCTCAATACCAACCCAAACGATTTCGGGAAGTGCCAGGCCACTGTCAAAGCGGCAATGCCGCCGCTACTGGCGCCAATCATCATGCGCCGGGCTGGGTCATCCGTCGCAGAACAGTGCATAGAAGATTCCGCCAGCGGAATGATTTCATCAAGTAGAAACCGGCCATAGTCAGGCCGCAATGAATCATATTCAATGCTCCGATACTCATCGTTGATGTCTCGCTGATCCTGGTTCTTCGGTACCAGCGGAATTGCGGGCGGCCTGCCCGGATTTATAAAGATTGCCAGGGTTGCCGGAATCTCCCCGGCTGCAAACAAACTATCCAGTACGTTCGACGCTCTGACGCTGCCGTTTCTGCCGAGATAACCCAATCCATCATTAAAAATCATCAGATTGACATCTGTCTGCTGCGAGTTCATACCCGGTGTCACATAGCAGCGAATATCCCGAATCGTGCCGGGAAAGACTTTTCCATCTCTCCAGTCTTTGATTGCCGTAACTCTACCCCTGGCAATGTCTGGGTCAGGAAAGGCTTCCGCACAGGGTTGATAACCAGAATCGAATTCACCGCTTGTGGATTTCGCTCCAGCGTAACGCCCATGACCATTCATGGCCTTTGGGCCATGGCGATCCAATCCAAGTAATCTGTATGTCTCCACATCCATGGGGGACGCATAAATAGGACCTGGATCATCCGGGATGTTCATTCTGGCTGCCAGTCTTCCCCACTAAATGACCAGCTCGATTCGAGAAGTAGTTCAGCGGCAGACAAGCCGATGTGGAATTCATAGCGGCAAGCCTCAAGGGTCCAGCCGTCGTCCGGGTCGTAGTAACAAAGTGCTTCATCGGTCACTTCGATTTCCATATCAACCTTTTCGCCTGGCGTTAACTCGACTCGCCCAAAACCTTTAAGCTCTTTGACAGCTCGAACGACAGAGGATCCCGGATAGGACACATAGAGCTGAGGCACGACTGCACCAGTAACTTCACCGCTATTTGTCACAGTGACATTGAAATGGAATCGGTCCACTGACCTCTCGACCTGGACTCCCTGAAGCGAAAATTCGGTATAGCTCAAGCCAAAACCAAAGGGAAACTGGGGTTGTTCCTCTTGCCGGTCCAAATATCGATATCCCTGGAATAGATCATGACTGATATCAAGCGCGGTCACATCCCAGTCCATCAACTGCTTAATCGATGTTGGGAAACTCACCGGCAACCTGCCCGAAGGATTCACTTCTCCAAAGAGGACACGTGCAATCGCATGACCACCTTCCCTGCCGGGATACCAGATCATCAATAAAGCATCCACCTCATTGATCCAGCTGCCCACTTCGATGGCGCTGCCGCCTTCGAGAAGCACAACAGTTCGGGGCGCTTGCGCCGCTACGCGACTGATAAGTTGCTCCTCCGATGCCGGAAGACGCAGGTTTGATCTGTCGCCACCCCGTGCCAGATCCGATCCTTCGGATTCCTGCTGCTGTGTTGGAATAAATTCGCCTTCCTCTTTGTAGGTCAGGCCCGTCACTACCACAGCAACATCAAAATCACCCAGAGCGTTCAGGTCAGCATCAGTTGGGAAATGTTGTATGGCCACCTGCCTGTCATACGCCTGTAGTCCGGCTAGCGGCGTTGTCACTTCTGTGGACTTCACCATAGAGCTGCCACGATCACCCAGATTGGCGATGTCTGCCAAATCGCCAATGACCGCGATTCGTTGCGTTTTCTGGAGGGGTAACACCGCATCATTTTTTAACAGGACGAACGATTTTTCCGCTACCTCTCGTGCCAGCGTTATGTGTTCATCACATTCTACGACTGACTCATCGGGTGGGCTGGCGTTAGCCAGGTCAAAAGCGACTTTCTGGTAGAGCGCGCGCCCTGCATTTCGTGCAATCGTTGCTTCATCCAGCTCACCAGCATCAAGGGCCGCTCGAATATTGTCGGAATCAAACCGATAGGCAGCAGGCATCTCGATGTCCATGCCGCAATTGATTGCGGGTGCTGTGGACCGGGTACCCAGAAACCAATCGGATTCGACAAACCCCTTAAAGCCCCAGTCATCCCGAAGAATATCCGACAACAAGACAGGATGTTCCCCACAGTAGACACCATTGACTTTGTTGTAGGCACTCATCACCGATGCCGCAGCGCCCTCGACAACACACCGTTTAAAGTGCGGCAGATAAACTTCATGGAGTGATCGAATATCAATATTGGCACTGGCTTCAAAGCGCGTCATTTCAAGATTATTCAGCGCAAAATGCTTCGGGCTGGTCAGCACGTGATTTTGTGCACCGGACACAAACGCCACACCCATGGCACCCATATGAAACGAATCTTCTGAATAGGTTTCCTGGGCCCGACCCCATCCTGGGTGGCGCAGCAGGTTAATGGTAGGCGCAAGAATCACGTTACCGCCTTTCGCGGCAACTTCTAACCCGGCCGCCAGACCAACCCGCCGCTCCAGATCAACATCAAAGGTCGCGCCCCTGGCCATGGCCACCGGAAACGCGGTCGCATTGCCTGCCCGGGCTCCTCTCGGACCGTCGACCATTTTGTAGGGCGCAATGCCAAGCGATTCATCGCCACCTGCATAGTAGAGGCCATCAATCGGTGCAACTTGCCAGCCATGAAGCTCATTGAGTTGTTGTTCAAGCGACATGCTCGACAGCAACCTGTCGACCTCGACGCTTACGGCTTCATGGTCAATTGACAGCCCGATATTCCCTTCGTGAATTTTTTCTTGATCGAAGGCTTTCACGGCTCGATTGGCATTCATGGAATCCATCACGTTCAGGCGTTTCTAATGGTGAGGCCGCCATCGACCGGTAGCGTGACACCCGTCATGTACTGGGATGCCGGCAGGACCAATCCGAGCGTGCCATGTGCAACTTCCTCCGGTTCGGCATATCTTCTAAGCGCCGTTCGTCTTTTCGCAAAGATAATTTTATCCTCATCGGCGATGCCAGAAGTCATACCCGTGTTAATCGGCCCAGGACAGATACAGTTGACCGTAATGCCCTCAGGGCCCAATTCGACTGCGAGTGACCGTGTTAAACCAATCACGCCGGTTTTCGCTGCGGTGTAGGGGCTACCATACTTGGTTGCGCCCAGACCTTCTGTGGAGGCAATGTTAACGATTCGGCCGTGTGGTGACTGGCGCAAGTACGGCAGTGCAGCGCGAATCGTCAGGGTATGTGCGGTCAACAGGACTGCCATACTCTTACTCCAGGCCACGCCATAATCGGCACTGTCTATGGGCGCAGGTATGGAAATACCGGCATTGTTGATCAGGATATCGATGCCACCAAAATGTTCGGCAATCTCAACGAACACCGTGTTAATCGCTGCTTCATCGGCAAGATCCAGCACCCAGCCTCTGGCATCGTAACCAACATCCGTCATTTCTTTGACTACGGCCTGCAGCGGCTCTTCGTTAATATCGATCAAGGCTACTCTGGCACCTTCATCCCCAAATAAATGTGCGGTTGCTCTGCCCATACCCGAGGCAGCACCGGTCACAATGGCTACTTCACCTTGAATTGAGCGACTTAATGTCGACAAGGCCATATCTACTCTCCATTTCTAATTCGTGACAGCAGTGTGCCTGAAGTACAAAGCCTGAGGCAAATGGCAGATCTGTTAAGATGCCGTTTTCCAATAAACCCAGCGATTTTAAGTGACCAGCGAAAAAATAGGCCGGATCGAAATCTCCAAACAGGCGCTTAATTTTTCTGCTGCCCATTTCACCATCTTTTCGGCAACCGAGCGGGAAGATCTGCATGGCCACAACTTTCAGGTCGAATGCGAACTCACCTCACCTATAGATGACAACGGCCTGATCTTTGATTACTCACTCATCAAAAGAGTCGTCAAGGAAATCTGTGATGAACTCGATGAAAAGATGATCTTGCCGGAAAGATCTCCGTTTCTTTCCATCGAAAAAGACGGTGATTACATAGTCGCTGTCTATAACGATGAACGCATCCCTTTCTTGCCCAGGGATGTGATTTCGCTACCCATCTCCAACTCAAGCGTGGAGGAGCTTTCCCACTACTTTTTAGATAGGATGCTCAATCATCCTGAGATCTCGAAAAAGGATATTCGAGAGATGACGATTAAAATCTCATCGAGTCCTGGTCAAAACGGTACCGCTACTTTTCAACAATAAACTGAGACAAAAAACTTGAGCACCATCATTATCACCGGCGCCAGTAAAGGCATCGGAAAAGCGACTGCCGAAAAATTTATCGAATCAGGTTGTGACGTTATCAATATTTCACGAACCGCATCAGACCTGGCAGGCATCACGAATGCCCTCATGGATCTGGCAGGCCCGGATGCTGAGCAACAAGTCTCGGTTTTTGCCGCATCAATCATTGATGGCCCGATCCACCTGATACACAACGCCGCGAGAATGACCAATGAAACGGTGCAAAATGTCATCATCGACGAATTCAGGTCTGTCGTGGACATCAATGTTATTGCCCCGCAAATATTGAACAATGCCCTCTTACCCAAAATGCAGCCCGGGTCCTCCATCATCTATATCGGCTCGACACTTTCCGAGAAGGCAGTATCGAACTCATACAGTTACGTCGTCACGAAACATGCACTGATCGGCATGATGCGAGCAACCTGCCAGGACCTGGTTGGTACCGGTATTCACACGGCCTGTATCTGTCCTGGATTTACCAACACCGAAATGCTTCGAACCCATGTCGGTGAATCACAGGAAGTACTGAAAAGTATTGCTGGCCTGTCTACATTCGGTCGCCTAATTGAACCCAATGAAATTGCAGATACTATTTTTTTCGCCGCCAACAGTCCTGTTATTAACGGCGCTGTTATCCACGCTAATCTGGGGCAAATAGAGAGCTAGAATTTATGAGCACAGCAGCAACTAATATTTCGGACGAATTGCGCGAAAAACGCGAACGGGTCTTTCTTGTTCTGGCAGGCCTTTTCCTGTGCGCCATGACCATGCTCAACATCATCGGTATTACACGATTTATTCAGCTGGGCCCTTTGGCACTTGCCGTGGGAGTGCTGCCGTACCCGCTGACTTTTCTCTGTACGGATCTGATCAGCGAACTCTATGGTCGATCTCGAGCCAACTTTATGGTGACCGTCGGCCTGATTCTTAACTTTTTTATTATCGGCACCATGTGGCTGGCACAGGCGATGCCTTCTGTTGGCCTTGAAAACCAGCCACCCTGGCAACTCATTCAACTTGCTGAAGATGTGGCCCTGCCCAACGGGACTTCCGTCTCGGATTCCGTAGAACTATTCACCCTGCTGTATGCCACAACCTCTGGCGCCGTGGTGGCCTCAATGATGGCCTATATCGCTGCCCAGTATTGCGATGTCTATTTGTTTCACTTTTGGAAGCGACTCACAAAGGGTAAACATCTGTGGTTAAGAAATAATGGCAGCACGCTGATCAGCCAGGGCGTAGACTCGTTTATGGTGATTACCGTGACCTTTGGCGCCCAGTTTCTCGCCGGTGCTATGAGCGCCGGAGTGCTGCTTGTCCTGATGGGTAGCAACTATCTGTTCAAGCTATGTGTTGCCCTGGCCGACACCATACCTTTCTATCTCGGCGTGCATTACCTCAAAAAGTATCTAGAGTTTTCAGATGAAGAGCTACTCGCCCACATTGATTAGAACATGCTGAGCCAGCCGGAACAGATCATTTCCTACTGGCTTGGTCCTGAAGACTCTGACCCGGATATTTTCAAGAAGCAGCAAAAACTCTGGTACACCTTCAAAAGTAACACCGACGATGACATCCGGGAACGCTTCGGTGAAACTCTGTTGGCCGCAGAGTCAGAAAAATTGGCATCCTGGCATGAAAGCCTGGACGGCAGGCTCTCGTTAGTCATACTTTTTGATCAATTCTCTCGCAATCTCTATCGCGGCTCAGCAGATGCTTTCAAGAATGACCAAAGAGCCCTGGCTATCTCGCAACAAACGATCAACTCCGGCGCGCACCTCACACTGAACATTCCGGCCCGGGTCATTCTCTATCACCCGTTGCATCATGCAGAACGCCTCGAGTGCCAGAATTCTGCCGTTAGCTTGTTCGAACAACTACTTGAGAAGTGTTCACCGGAATGGCATGAATCAATCCAGGGCAATCTCAGGTCAATTCGAAATCACCGCAACGTCATCAAACGGTTTGCCCGATTCCCACACCGAAACGAGATACTGGGTCGTGCTTCGACGCCAGATGAAATAGAGTACCTTGCCAAAGATGAACGTAGCTACGGACAAAAATGATCGACGAATTTGGACTTGAGTACACGACCACTTGTGAGCAGGGACCCACCTTGTTCACGGAGGCGCTGGATAAATATCTGGGATCTTCGGCTCAAACGATGCCTTGCCTGGATCATCTGCTGGCAGAAGATCCGGAGATGCCGATGGCCCTCATTTTCCGGGCCTACCTGTTAAAATCTGCGTCAGATCCCCGGTTTCGCACCCCAATAAAAAAGTGCTTTGAAGCGGTAGCCGGCAGGGCTGATTTAAACGAACGAGAAAGGCGACACAGACAAGCACTGGAGTATTGGCAGCAGGATCAACTTATCGACACTGTTTCTGTATTGGACGATATTGTAAAGACCTATCCACGGGACATGCTGGCGCTGCGGATTGCCCACCATCTGCATTTCTATGGCGCCGGTGCGACACAAATGACTGGCTCACTTATCCCCGCAAGCGAACATTGGAACGCATCCGACCGATTTTTTGGTTATTTCAAAGGCATGCAGAGCTTCGCCTTTGAGGAATCCGGGAACTACAAAGAAGCCGAGAGCGCCGGTATTGAAGCTCTGGACTGGAACAAGACCGATATCTGGGCAGCCCACGCCGTTACTCACGTTTACGAGATGCAACAAAGATTCGCAGAAGGCATTTTGTTCATCGATTCTTTGACCGATGCGTGGAGTGACAAGAACAATTTTGTGAATCACCTATATTGGCACAAAGCCTTGCTGCATATTGGCCTCAATGAATCCGATTTCGCCCTCAAGATCTACGATGATTTGCTGATCACACCGCTCGCCGACGACTTTTACCTGGATGTTTGCAATGCCGCCTCGCTCTTGTGGCGACTGGAAATGATGGGCGTGAACCTTGGACAACGCTGGTCGCAACTAATGGCGTATTCTACCAGGCGCGTTACTGACGACGAGCTGGTGTTTACAACTCTGCACTACTTGATGGCCCCTGCGATTCTTGAGGATAACGAAACTACAACAAACTGTCTGGGGCATTTTTCCAACTGGTTATCCAGTGCAACAACCCAGGGAGAAGTTGCAAAGAAGGTCGGTGCGACAATGGCGCAAGCCATTGTCCTGCTCGCAAAGAAACAGCATGTGCAAGGCGCAAGGTTGATGCAGAGTGTCAGGGATCAGATACACCTGATCGGTGGTTCCCACGCACAACGTCATCTATTTGAACAACTTATTACTCACTACGGATAACAGGAACCAACATGGACTACGAAGCCATTATTTACGATGTGGAAGACAACATTCTTACCATTACCTTAAATCGCCCCGAACGGCTCAACGCATTCAACGGGCAAATGTCCATGGAAATCCATGACGCACTCGATCGAGCAGACGCCGACGACAATGTTAAGGCCATCATCTTTACCGGTGCTGGCCGGGGATTCTGTGCCGGAGCAGATTTGTCCGGTGGCAGCAGTACATTTGACCATGACGCTGATGGCCGGGGTCTTCATCCTGACGGCGGCGGTGTCCTGACATTACGCCTGTTCGAGTGTCTGAAGCCCGTCATCTCGGCCTGTAACGGTCCTGCAGTTGGTGTCGGCGCCACCATGCAATGCGCCATGGACATTCGAATGGCGTCAGAAAAAGCCAGATACGGATTCGTTTTCTCCAAGCGCGGCATTGTCCCTGAAGCCTGTTCCAGCTGGTTCTTACCGCGCTGTGTCGGGATTAACACCGCGCTGGAATGGACCTATTCGGGCAGGATTTTTGATGCCGCCGAAGCCCTGGAACGTAGATTCGTTCGCAGCATCCACAAGGAAAATGACTTATTGCCAGCTGCCAGAGATTTAGCCCATGAATTTGCGGAACAAACTTCATCTATATCCGTCACCATGATTCGTCACATGATGTGGAAAATGCTGGGTGCAGACCATCCCATGGAGGCACACAAACTGGATTCCCGAGGTGTTTACTACACTGGGAAATCTGCCGATGCAAAGGAAGGTGTCCAGTCCTTTTTAGAAAAACGCCCTGCAGAGTTCACGGGTAAAGTCAGCACCGATATGCCGGAATTCTTTCCCTGGTGGGGAGAGCGCAAGTTTGAGTAACCAACTGCGACACCATTATTCCAGTGGCACACAATTTTCATGAATTTTACTGGGATGCCTGTCTGACGATGAGCCAGATTCGTTCTAAACAATCTGGCCACTTAAGCGCTTCGATTTTGGCGATAACGTCCGCGATACCCTCTGGGCCCTGATAATGCCCCAGGGCCTGGAGGCCCGGTGATCTAACCTGCGCCTTGCTAATCTGCAGGGCAAGATTACTGAGAGCGCTATCAACATACCCGGGTTCATAGGAGTTCTCACGGTCAAAATCGTGCACGATGTCAAACCATTTTGAGCCTGTAGTGATAATATCCCCGGGTGTCGAGGGTCTCTGCAGAGCAGCACCATGCTCGAGTTCTTCCAGAGGTTCTCTGATTTCCCGAATGTGATTACCTGCGCTCAGGACCTGATAGGTGTCTTCTTCAAACACCATCACCTCAACGGGAAACGGCGATTGCGCCGCTATCACGATTTCCGGTTTAGTCGATGGCACCGGCCTTACCAAGGCGATCAAATTTTGGCGCTCTTTTTTCAATCAGCGCCATTGCACCCTCATGTGCATCGCCACGGGCTATGAACCGGTTCTGAGAGACATCTGCTTCCTTGAGTGCATCTGCATAACCTTTTCCAAGATGGGAGTAGACGAGGCGTTTGGTTTCTGCGATGGCTGCGGGTGCTGATGTGACGGCAAGTTTCTCCACATAGGCCACCGCTTCGTCCAGTAATTGATCAGGCTCCACGAGGCGATCGACCAACCCGAGGCGTAACGCTTCTGCCGCATCAATTTTGTCGCTTGCCCATAGCAGGTCAAGGGCTCTTCCTGTGCCTACCAGTCTCGGCAAAATCCAACTCGATCCATGTTCCGCGATCAGACCCCGTTTCAGGAACACGGTAGTCAACATTGCTTCGGTAGAGGCAATTCGAATATCACTCATTAAGGCCAGAATTAATCCTCCTCCAGCCGTTACGCCATTAATCGCCGCAATAACCGGTTTTGGCACTTCGAGCAGATACGAAAAAATGCCGGGCAATTCGTTCGCTGACCTGGGAGCGTTGGAGGTACTCGTAGTTTTTCCGCTGGTGACCGCCTCCAATACTGCGGAATCCAGACCCGCGGAAAACCCCCGCCCCTTGCCGGTAATCACGATGCCAATAACATCAGGATTATCTACAGACGCATCAATTGCCTCGCGAATTTCTTTCAATGTGTGATAGGTAAAGGCGTTGAGTTTTTCTGGCCTGTTTAGAGTAAGCACCGCCGCGTTACCTATCACCTCGTATTCAATATCTGTGTAACTCATATTTTTTGTCCCTGGACAATTTGCCGCTACAGAAGGTTCATTCTCATACCGCAGAGATTTACCTGTTCATCCCCAGTCAACTTGCCCCTTGCTTGTGCAGCTTCTAAAATTGCCTGTTTGTCTGTTGCGATGAGATCAATACCACCCAACCCTTCCGGTCTGCCATCGGCACAAGTCACGAACCTCACATCCGCGTTGTCCATGGACATCACGTAGATACCGTCCGAATAGTCTAGCTGAATCTCGGCTATCTCACTCCAACGCCTCGCAACAGTCTCTGGATCATCGCATTGAATCTCGGCAGCTTTGATCCCGCTAACTCTCTCGAGTTTTCTTGATCGCTGCCAATCCGGACCAGCGGGATGCCAGGGACCATCAAGATCCAGCGCACCTTCACCTAATTGTTGGTCAATCTCAAAAAAGGTGCCTCCGGTATCCCGGGGATGTAACTGCATGTTGATGAATTCTTTTGACTGGTTATCCAGTACAATTCGAACCCCTAGATCGTCCACATGGGCGCGCCGTGGCGGGTGATCATCGCATTGAGTGATGACCATGTAGCCTCCGTCACCGCTTCGACGCTCCAGATATCGGCCACCTGCGGTGCCTTCTTTTACAGGCGCAACCACTTCAAGAAGCTGGTTTCCGATGGGGAAAAGTGCATTTTCAAGCCCAAAATAACCCACTCCAGGGTCTCGAAAACATACATCTATACCCAGAATTTCCTTGAGATCGTTTTCCACGGGTGCCAGTTTTTCCGCAACACCCGCTATCTGCCTGAGTCTTAGCCACATAGTTCTGCTCCATTGGGTTTCAGTTGTCACCATAGGTGATGCATAGAATCTCTACAAGTGATGACCAGTGACATTGTCATTGATCTCGGTTACTTTTCACCCTCAACTTCTAGTGGGTATAACTAACACATGGCTGACCTGGCCAAAATCCGAAAATCCATTTTTCCAACAAGCAGCGACACCTGGCAAAGTATCGCAGCAAGAGAACTACCCGGGATCGAGAGCGATGATGCAACAGGTATGCTGCAAAGCTGGAACCTCCATGTATTCATGCGACCTGCCGCACCAGAGGGCTCGGAACGTGCTGGTAATCCAATTTTACCCAGCGACATCATTTTTGTTGAAGCGCCACTCGCCTGATGGCAAATGCCACCATCAAGGAAGCCCGAGTTGCAGCAGCACATGAAGGCATCGCCGAACTGGTTGTCAGTATCGAATACGACAACGGCAGCACGACGGATATAGCGCTCGACCAGATGGCGACTTCTGCATTGTTGAAATCTTGCGATGCGCAAACCATCGAGGACATCAAAGGTCATCCCTGGGAAAAAGTCCGGGATGCACTGCAAGTTTCCTTCAATCGATATCAATAGCATCGATATCAGTAGCACCGATAATTTTGGAGTATTTATGTTGGACTTAATCATTCGCAATGGCACGATCGTAGATGGCACCGGCATGCCCGGGTTCACCGGCGACATTGGTATTAAAGACGGCAAAATTGCCGTGACCGGCAGCATCCTGGAGACAGCTGCAGAAGAAATTGATGCAAGCGGTAAGATTGTGTCCCCGGGGTTTATTGATCCGCATACTCACTTCGACGCACAGCTACTCTGGGACGGCCGCGCCAAACCCGCCATAGAACACGGCATCACGACAATCGTCCCGGGCAACTGTTCCCTGTCGCTGGCACCACTCAAGGCAGAACATCGAATGAAGTTGGTTGGCATGTTCAATCAAATTGAAGAAATGCCCATCAAGGCATTTGAAGAAGGTGTTGAATGGGACTGGGAAACGTTCGACGAATTTCTTACCCATATTAAAGAAGACCTGACTATCAATGTTGCGCCGTTGGTTGGTCACAGTGTGTTGCGGCTATGGGTGATGGGCGACGCCTCCATGCATCGTACCGCTGACGAAGAAGAACTCAGCCAAATGCAGGACTTGTTAAGAGAGTGTCTCCGTAACGGTGCTATCGGACTATCAACCAGTTTTATCGATATGGATGAAACCCTGCAACCGGTACCCAGCAGATATGCCGATCAAAAGGAACTGGGCGCCCTGTGTGAAGTTCTCAGCGAATTTAATCGAATGCTGCAAATCGTGCATGAATTTTATGATGCAGATGTGACCGTTGCTCGAATCGATCAACTGGCAGAAATCAGCCTTAAATACAAAATCACCACCACCTTCTCGCCCTTGTTCGTCAACTCCACCGATAATGACGCTGTCTCGAAAGTGATGGCCCGGGTGGATGAACAGTTTGAACGAGGTGCGCGAGTGTGGCCGCAAGTGCAGACCAGACCCATCGATATCAGTTTTAGCTTCGAAGTGCCCAGCCTGTTGTTTATTCGATTACCAAGCTGGTACCAGATCATGCGATTCGGTACTCACGACGAGACTGTGGCCGCGTTTAAAGATGAAGACAAGCGCAAGCAGCTGGTGGCCGAGGCGCAATCCATGGGACCACTCTGGGACAAGCTGGTACTGCGACAGGTTGCCAGCGATGCCAATCAGCAATACGTTGGTAAGACGTTGGCCGAAATAGCTGCAAGCAGAAACACCGGGACCATCGATACAATGATCGATCTTTCCCTGGAAGAAGATTTGCAGGCACACTTCCTGGCATCGAATATGGGTCACAACGACAACGATGTTGTCGGCAGCCTCCTGGCAAACCCCCGTGTCCATCTCGGCGCGAGTGACGGCGGCGCTCACATTTTGTCTTTCGCGACTTATGGCGACACGGGCTATTTATTCAGTCAATTTGTTCGCAACTGTAAATCCCTTAGCCTTGAGCAGGCAGTGAAAAAAATTACCCTGGACACTGCGAACATCTGGGGTATGGAAGGAAGGGGTGTCCTGCAAAAGGGCTATATGGCTGACATCACAATTTTTGATGCCGAAAAAATCGCCAGGGGCGATGAATACTATACTCAAGATGTTCCAGGCGATGGTTATCGGTATGTGCGTGATGGCATCGGTATTGACGCTGTCATCATTGGGGGTGAAGTTGCCTACCAAAACGGTGAATATACTGATTCAACCAACGGCGCGATCATTCCTGGTGCTTAACCGATGACAGAAATTACACAGCGTAGGGTTGCAACCAACGGCATCGAACTTAATATCGCTGAACAGGGCGATGGTCCACTGGTTATCATGGTGCATGGATTCCCGGAATCCTGGTATTCGTGGCGACACCAGATACCCGCTATTGCAAATGCCGGGTTTCATGTGGTCGCGCCGGATATGCGTGGTTACGGGAAAAGCGACAAGCCCGATGACATTAGCACCTACAACCAGATTGAAGTTGTCAACGACATCGTTGGTCTGATTCCCGCTCTCGGATACGAAACAGCCATCGTTTTCGGACACGATTGGGGCGGTCCTACTGCATGGGGAGCCGCTCTACATCACCCGGACCAGGTCACGGCAGTCGGTGTTCTATCCGTGCCTTTCTCACCACGTGCTGAGGCACCGCCACTGGACACCATGAAGAAAATTTTCAAGGGGTTGTTCTTTTACCAGCTCTACTTTCAGCAGCCTGGCGTCGCCGAAAAAGAATGGGAATCAAATATCCGGGTAAATCTGAGGAAGTTTTTCCATCTGGGCTCCGCTAACTTTGACAGCAGTCAATATCTTGGTAACAAACCAGAAGATGCTGATCTGCTATCGGACATCGAAGATCCTGGCTCGCTTGGGCAATGGTGCACGGAACAGGACCTAGACTTTTACGCGGCGGAATTTGAACGAAGTGGCTTTCGGGGCCCCCTTAACTATTACCGAAACCACAATCTCACCTGGGAACTTACCGCAGACGCCCCCACCACCATCGACCAACCCGCACTATTTGTTGCCGGGGAAAAAGATGGCGTCATAACGATGGCAGCTGACGCCCTGAAAAATATGCCGGAGTACGTGACGAATCTCAAAGTGAATCAACTGATTCCAGGTATTGGGCATTGGACCCAGCAAGAAGCACCGGAAATCGTCAACAAACTGATGATCGATTTCCTCGGGAACCTCTGATTAAGAGGATATTTTCGTCAGAACAAGGAAGAGGCGAGCGGAGGAAATTTGTTAACATGCATTAAGTTAACAAATTTTTGAGTACGACTCTGACGCGGTTATGGCGGAAATAGTGATGCGGCATACCGACCTTAATCAGACGTTCTCTAGAATCGGTAAAATAAAAGTATGAATCAGAATATCGCCGTGGTCGGCGCAGGTATAGGTGGACTTTGCACATCCCTGGCACTGGCGAGTAAAGGCAACCAGGTTACGGTTTACGAAAGAGACATCCCGCCGCCGCCGGGAGGCGCTGACCAGGCGTTCTTTGACTGGCAACGACGAGGCGCCGCCCAGTTTCGACACCCGCACGCCTTTCTTGCGGTCATGTGCAACATATTGCAACAAAACTATCCGGACCTTGTCGAACAGTTCTGGGAAGCGGGTGCTCGAAAAGTGACGTTCCGCGATATGTTGCCGCCTGAATTGCTGGACCACTATAAACCGGAACCTGGTGACGAAAAGATGTGGCTGCTCATGTGCCGCCGGGCAACCATGGAGACGGTCCTGCGCCGCTACGCCGAGAACCTGGACAAAATTACGATCAACAACACCACCAATGTTGAAGGGTTGAGCAGTACCCTTGATGACGGCGTGATTACGGTGACGGGTCTCAACGTTAGCACGGACCGCGGCGCCCCCTACACCGTACACCACGATGTCGTTGTGGATGCTTGCGGCCGAACGACAAAATTTCCGGATTGGTTAACCGATCTCGGCGCACATATTGAAACCGAAGATGACGATGCAGAAATTGTCTACTACACTCGCCACTTCCAATTAAACCCAGGCCAGCAAGAGCCGCCTAGACACAGCGGTGAGCGTTCAGCGGGTGATCTGGGCTTTATGAAATATGGCGTCTTCCCCGGGGACAATGGCAACTTTGCTGTGATCATTTGTTTACATAATCACGAGACAGAACTTCGTGAGGCAGTTAAAAGCGAAGATGAATTCGACGCTATCTGTCGTGCCATACCTGGGCTAAAGCCCTGGATTGACAACGAAAAATCAACACCGACGACCTCCACCTTCGGTTTCGGTGACATCCACTCTGTGTGGCGGCATTTCGTTAATGACGGCGAACCAGTCGCCTTGAACTATTTCGCGGTTGGAGACGCTGCCATTCGAACCAACCCACTGTACGGTCGAGGGTGTTCAACCGGCACCATTCATGCTCATCTGCTGGCCGATGTTCTCAACGAAACTTCAGACCCGCGCCAACGAGCCTTGATCTTTGATCAAAAGACAGAAGATGAGCTGAGGCCGATTTTCGTTGCAAGCCTTAATGAAGACAAACAGGGCATTAAGAGAGCCCTGGCACTTCTGGACGGCAAGCAATTGGAAGACGCAGGTTCTATTAAAAAATGGCTGCGAGCATCTTTTGGTGATGCCATTGCCAGCGCCGCAAGAGAACAGGTTCACGTCATGCGCGGCGCCATGCGCACCTTCAACCTGATGGAAAAACCGGGCGACTTTCTGCGGGACAATCGCATACGCTGGACAATACTGCGGTACATGTTTCGAGGCCGTGCTAAAAATGCCCAGGCCCGTTTTCAACGCGGTCCAAAGCGTGATGAAATGCTCAGCTTAATACGAGGGCTACACGAAAGAGAGGCTGCATAGCGGTGCGAGAGCACTCAGCGCTTGAGCTGAAATCCAGGATAACCCTGACTTGATTCTGCTTCGCAGTGCACCCGATACCTGGGGAAGCCACCCACATAGGGCATGAAAATTCTCGGTTTCCCTTCAATGTTCGCGCCGAGATACCAGGAGTTACAACCTGGGGAAGTGAACATCGTCCCCTCAGCCACCTCGTTGACATGTGCAATCCAGCGAGTTTCTGAATCCGGTCGGGGTTCAATGGAACTCAGACCCTGTTCATTCAGATAACAGATACAATCACCTATCCAGTTCACATGCTGTTCTATCGCGACCAGCATGTTACACAGAACCGATGGGCTACCAGGGCCAGTGATAGTAAATAAATTGGGAAAGCCCTCCATTTGTAAACCGAGATAGGCGACCGGTCCATCAGCCCACTTATCTTTCAGTTCTCGTCCCGCCCTTCCTGTGATATTGGCTTTGAGTAACGCCCCGGTCATCGCGTCAAACCCTGTGGCGTAAATAAGCACATCAAGATCATATTCAGCCTTGCATGTCCTTACGCCTTCAGCGGTAATGCAGTCTATGGGGGTGTCCTGCAGATCAACTAAAGTGACGTTATCGCGGTTAAACGTCTGATAGTAATCACGGTCCAACACCTGCCTTTTACAGCCAAGCCCATAGTCTTTGGGCAGTAGCCGTTCTGCGACGTCCGGATCTTTGATCATTTTCCGTACGCTGGTCCTGAACAATTCGTTGGCAATTTCGTTCGCCTCAGGATCACTATAGACATCCGAGAAATTTAGAATCACTTCCAGGCCTCTATTTTCTATGAGTGCCTCACGCTGATCCGGCGTCATGGGTTTTATCAATCCCGCGTCACCCGGCCTGCCGCGACCACGTTTGCGCGTGGAAGCAACGCTTTTTATCGGGCGAAAGTTAGAAACACCACCCCGGTTATTCCATTGACGGTCGCGAATATCCCGATAATTTTCCTTAAATTCATTTTCCACGGCTTCACGCATCAGCTTGCGATTGGCCGGGACTGTGTAAACGGGTGTGCGCTGAAACACCGTCAGGTGCAGGGCCTGTTTCGCGAGTTCCGGGATCACCTGTACGCCGGAAGAGCCGGTACCAATGATACCGACTCGCTTACCTGCAAGATCAACAGGCGCTTGCGGCCACAGACCGGTATGCAGCGTTAATCCCGCAAAACTGTCATCACCGGCAATTGCCGGTTTATTGGGTACAGACAGGCAACCCGTTGCCATGACGCAGAATTTCGCCCTGAAAACCTCATCCGATTGCGTCGTTAGCACCCAGAGGTTCTGGTCCTCGTCATGGCAAGCTGATGTCACCCGGGTGTTGAACTGAATATCCGTCCGGAGATCAAATCGATCGGCAATGTGATTGGCATATTCAAGAATATCGGATTGCGCAGAGAACACCTCGGGCCAACTCCACTCCTGCTCAAGTTCGGGAGAAAAGCCAAAAGAATATTCAAGCGAGGGGACATCGCAGCGCGCGCCCGGATAACGATTCCAATACCAGGTACCACCAAGGTCTGCGCCTGCTTCCAGAACTTTCACAGACAGGCCCAGGGCCCTGAATCGATAAATCGCATATAGACCGGCAAAACCAGCACCCACAACTAACACGTCAGGCTGTTCGGTACTCAACACTTGTCTCCATTGCCAGCTTGCCAAATTGAAAGAGCCCCAACCATGGCAGAAAAATACAGAAAAATCAGCACCCTGAACCTGATCTGAACAGGTTGGAAACCACTACGTTACGCAGATGTCTCACTTACAGGTGCGGATTTTTTCTCCCCCGTTTGAATCCAGCCTCCAAGGAGTCAAAACGACTGACTCTGCTTCGGGGTCAGGTCATCTCGGCCTGACCCTTTTTTTATAGTGATCGATCCCTATCCCATCAGGTACAGATACTCTTCCTGCACTACCTTGCCATTGGCGACAGTAAACAACCCAACCTCATCCATCTGCATGCGATCGCCATCTTTCGGAGTCATGTCCATGACAAACCGGACGATAAACTGATCGTCTCGATGGCCCACATAAGGTCCACTCGCTGTCGTGCCATGAACTTCATTGTTGTCATACCACCACTCGTGCTTTCCCCGGATGGCGTCGATACCTTCCATCCTCGGGGGAGGCCCTGAGCCTTCAGCGCCATCACCACCACCCTCAATACTCACGACATTATCATCGTAATAATCCGTCACAAACGATGCCTCGCTTTCGCGACCAGCATTAACCAATTCAACCAGTTTCTGACCCACTTCCAATGCGTTCATTATCCTCTCCTTACATTGAAATCCCGGAATAACAGTGTACCGCTTCCCTCATGACAGGGTTATGTCAGTTGCGTGACAGCAAAGTCCTGCCCCGTTGACGGTCTCAGAGGCCTCGAAGCCTGTAGATTGCTCGGAGTTGTATGCTGGAAAAGCATTTCCCTGCTGCTGCACCGAATAGATTGATGGTGCTATCAACAAATTCATGACCCTTTTTCTCGAATAAATCCGTGATCTGCATTTCGCCCAGCACCTTTGTTCCCTGGGGAATGGCCGCATAGTTCTGCGATCGGGTCTCCATATGCACCCACGGATTCATATGGGCATTGGCCGCAAGCACCCAATTGGAAATTCCCAGCACGAATGACGGGTTGGCATAGCCGTCTCGACTAAACACATCTGCCATCGAAGATCTGTCGCTCAGGTAGGTGCTCATATCGTGTTCCGCGTTCCAACGGTAGGTAAACGACTTGCAGCCAGTTGCTTGCAAGGTCTGCATGTTCTCGCGAGTCGCGGGGATCAAAGTAGCTTCTTTATCACCCGCTTTATCACCCCGTGGACGCGGCGGCTCTGCGCGTATTGTTTCGATGCGGACTTCCGCGGTGGCGCTCAAGGTGCCGTCCTCCCTGACAAGGCACGCAGAGTATCCCTGCTCGTGCTGGTCCTGAATCTGTATCTCAAATGTTTCTTCATCGTACAGCGGAGAATTAACGCGAATATGGGCAAAGCCTTGCTCGAGATAATCCAGTCCGAATGACACCGCAGCCGGATGAAGCAGATAGGCGGAAACGGTAACACCCGGAACCAGTCCACCCTTGAAGCCATAATCCTTGGCAACCTTGTCCCCATGAATCTCGTTGCGCGAATTCGGTACCTGGTTAAAGGCAACGCCGTTCCAGTTATCTATCACCTGACTTCTCCTGAGCATCCTGGGCCATTAACAAAATACCATATTCCACTTATCGGTATTCTGTCTTGCAAACTTGGGAATAGCATCTGGAAGATCAATGGTGTAATTTCCTGCACCACAATGGTGAGGTGAATGCTCAATGGCAAACGATAAAAACAAACGACCTTTTTCTTCGCTGGTTGTTGACGGCAATGAAAAAGCTGCTGCACGAGCAATGCTCTATGCGGTTGGTTTCACGGAAGAAGACTTTGGCAAATCGCAGGTCGGAATCGCTTCTACCTGGAGCAACCTGACTCCCTGCAATATGCATATTAACGAACTTGCCGATGCTGCAGGCATGGGGGTTGATGAAGCAGGCGGTAAGGCCGTCACCTTCAATACCATTACGGTTTCCGACGGCATCTCCATGGGTTCACCCGGCATGCGCTATTCGCTGGTGTCCCGGGAAGTCATTGCTGATTCCATCGAAACCGTTGTCTGCGCCCAGGGGTTTGACGGATTCGTGGCCATCGGTGGTTGCGACAAAAACATGCCGGGCTGCGCCATGGCGATGGCCAGGATCAATCGCCCCAGCGTCTTTGTATACGGTGGCACTATCCAACCCGGCAAAGAGCGACGTGATGTCATTTCAGTGTTCGAAGCCGTGGGTCAACACGCCGCCGGTAAAATTTCAGATATTGAATTAAAGGAAATCGAATCCACCGCAATCCCGGGCCCTGGATCATGTGGCGGCATGTACACTGCCAATACCATGGCTTCCGCCATTGAAGCGCTCGGCTTGTCCCTGCCAAACTCATCGGCCCAGGAAGCCATTTCTGATCTCAAACGAAAAGACAGCTACTCCGCTGGAGAAGCGGTAGTCCGCCTTATAGAACAGAACATCAAACCCTCGGATATCCTCTCAATGGAGTCGTTCGAGAATGCGATTACCACGGTAATCGCCCTTGAAGGTTCAACTAACGCGGTTCTACATTTAATAGCTATCGCCAGTGCCGCTGGTATACCCCTTAACATTGACGACTTTAGCCGTATCGGTGCTCGCGTTCCGGTACTCGCTGACATGAGGCCCGCTGGTCACTATTCCATGAGTGAGCTCATCGAGATTGGCGGCATCCAGCCACTGATGAAGATGCTGTTGGCGGAAGGCCTGCTTCATGGCGATTGCCTGACGGTCACCGGCAAGACCCTTGCCGAAAATCTTGCTGAAGTCGCGCCCTACCCCGCTGATCAAAAAGTGATTCGCCCGATGACTGACCCCATCAAAAAAGATTCTCATCTTGTCATCCTGCGAGGCAACATCGCCCCGGGCGGCGCCGTGGCAAAAATTACCGGTCATGAGGGTTTGCAATTCACGGGTAAGGCCAGATGTTTCAATAGGGAAGAGGCAGCCCTGGCCGCTATTTTAGAGGGCACCGTTGTTAGCGGCGACGTAGTTGTAGTCCGCTACGAGGGTCCACGAGGTGGCCCGGGTATGCGCGAGATGTTGTCCCCAACCAGCGCCATTAACGGCCGCGATTTATCTGATAGTGTTGCATTGATTACCGATGGCAGATTTTCTGGCGGGTCCCGGGGCTTCGTGATTGGTCATATCACACCTGAAGCATTTGATGGTGGCACCCTCGCTCTCATCAAAGACGGTGATACCATTACTATCGATGCTGAAGCGAAAACGATAGAAGTCGAGGTTGATCATGCAGAACTGGAAACACGACTGGCTGCCTGGCGCCAACCAGAACCCTATGCCACCAGAGGATTACTCGCTAAATACGCAAAACTTGTCAGCTCCGCGTCAGAGGGCGCCGTTACCGACATCTAGGGGCACTGATGGACCGGGAATATGATGTCATTGTTGTCGGCGGTGGACACGCCGGATTGACGGCCGCCATCTGTGCAATCGAGTCAGGTGCATCTGTCTGTCTCCTTGAAATATCACCAAGGGATATGAGAGGCGGCAACAGCCGCCACACCAGAAACCTCAGACCCATGCACGAATCCACAGCGCAGCCGATGGAAGGCGTTTATGGTTTCGATGAATATATGGATGATTTGTTGCAGGTCACCGGCGGTCAAACCAACCTGGAACTGGCAGCGCTGACGTTAAGAGAATCCTCAAGCAGCGTCGAGTGGCTGGCTCGCCATGGTGTGGCATTTCAGCCGCCATTAACCGGCACGCTTCACCTGGGTCGCAGCAATGCTTTTTTTCTGGGCGGCGGTAAAGCGCTCATCAATGCTCTGTACCATCAGGCTGAATCCCTGGGGGTGGATATTGTTTATGAAGCACAGGAAATCGCGCTCAATATTCACTCGAGTCGATTTTCATCACTCACCTACCGACAAGATACCGGACTCCTGACTATCGAGGGTAAGGCATTAGTGGCTGCATCAGGCGGCTTTGAAGCCAACCTTGAATGGCTTGAGCAGGCCTGGGGCCCTGCCGCATCAAACTTTCTGATACGCGGCACGCCTTACAATCGCGGCGACATATTGAAGCAGTTACTTGATGCCGGGTCCCTGCAAGTTGGCAATGCAAAACAATGTCATGCGATTGCCGTTGATGGCCGCGCACCAAAATTTGACGGCGGCATCGTCAGCCGGGTCGACAGTGTGCCGCTGGGGATTGTCGTCAATAAAAATGCGGATCGATTCCATGACGAAGGGGAAGATTTCTGGCCGAAACGGTATGCCATCTGGGGACGACTCATTGCTGAGCAGCCCGGTCAAATAGCCTATGCTCTGACTGATTGCAAGGCAGATGGTCTCCATATACCAACGCTATTTCCACCGATAGTCGCCGACTCAATCGAGGCGTTAGCAGGCCAACTTTCACTGGATCCTCACAAACTGCGCCGGACGGTAGACGACTACAACAGCAGTGTGCAGGCTGGGAATTTCGATCACCGGGTGCTCGATGATTGCCGAACAAATGGCCTCAACGTTGAAAAAACCCACTGGGCCCGCCCCATCGATTCGCCACCATTTCGAGCCTATCCACTGCGACCCGGCATTACTTTTACCTACCTTGGCGTTGAAGTTAATAACCGCGCTCAGGTGATGTTCCGACAGACAGATTCGAATATTTTTGCCGCAGGCGAAATTATGGCAGGAAACGTTCTGGGCAACGGCTATCTTGCTGGCATTGGCATGACCATCGGCAGTGTATTTGGGCGTATTGCCGGCAGGGAAGCGGCCTCTTATGCCAGTTGACCAGACCTCAATCCTCAAGTTACCGATTATCAATGAAGCGGCACGATTGATGACCATCTGCAATGCATGCAGATATTGCGAAGGTCATTGCGCTGTCTTTCCTGCCATGGAACGAAGGCTGATTTTCGACGAAGCAACCATCGACTACCTCTCAAACCTGTGCCACCAATGCGGTGCCTGCTACCAACATTGCCAGTACGCAGCGCCCCACGAATTTAACGTTAACGTGCCGTTGGTTTTTGCCAAAGCGAGAAACGAAAGCTATGTAACTCATGCCTGGCCTGGTGCCATGAAATGGATGTTCAGGGCTAACGGCTTGTTCGCTTTTGCCGGTTTTTTGTTGTTCACGCTGCTGTTTGTTGCAGCAACGATTCACCGAACCGGCTTTGATGGCTTATTCACGATGCATGCAGGTGGTTTTTATTCATTCATACCCCATCAAATCATGGCCGGGGTGTTCGGGATGGCAGGACTTATTGTTTTAATAGTCTGGTTTTTCTCGACCCGGAACTTCTGGCAAGCGCTCATCCTACCCGCTCCCTGGACTATTCCGCGACGTGTTTATGTTCGGTCGCTGGGCGATGCGCTAACCCTTAAAAACCTGGGCGGGGGTCACGGCAGGGGTTGCTATGAGACAAGCGATCAGCCATCACCGACAAAACGGCGTTTCCATCATCTGACCATGTACGGATTCCTGCTTTGTTTCATCGCCACTTGCCTCGGAACTTTTTATCACTACGGTCTTGCACTGCCAGCGCCCTATGGTTGGTTCACTGCACCCAAGATATTCGGTATGACTGGCGGCCTCAGTCTGTTGGCAGGTTCAATTGGCCTCTTGTGGCACAAATACTCGACGCTTTCCGATCTGCAACACAATGACCAGGGTTTTGGTGACACCCTGACCTGGCTATTGATCATCACAAGCGCCACAGGATTGGCTCTTCCCTTCCTCAAATCATCACCGATGCTGGCAATGATGCTTTGCATTCATCTGGCCAGCGTCCTTTGCCTGTTCCTGAACTTCGCCTGGGGGAAATTCTTACACAGCATCTACCGCCTGCTGGCACTCATCGCAGACGCCCTCGAAAAAGAAAGGGGATTAGTAGCAGACCAGGGTGCGTACTTCGATGGCTGAATGAGAGGTGAACCTGGCGACAGATCGCGTGACATAGGTGAGTTCTGCAACAAGATTGCTTATGCCTCTATGCCGCCGGTCTCAGGCGCTGATCTGGCTCGCTGGTTGTAGAGCAACGCCCGCAGTGCCCGTGCTTCATCTTTGGTTAATTTCGAAAAGTCATTCTGCATCTCGGATCCAACTGCCATGCCTCGCTGCACTGCAGGTCTTTCTCCCAGCTCGTTGAACCAGCGCTTAAAGTACTTAAACTCGTCAATATCCTGGCCCTGGCCTTCCCAGTTCATGGTCCAGGGATAGCAGATCATGTCCGCAATCGTATATTCGTCACCGCAGAGATAACGCTGATTGTAGAGTTGATTATTCAAGACACCATAGAACCTATTGACCTCATCGGTAAACCTGGTGATGGCGTAGGTCTGATCACCCTGGTTCTCACTCAATCGTCTGAAATGACCACATTCGCCCGTCTTCGGACCCTGATTGGCCATCTGCCACATTACCCATTGAATGACGTCATAACGGCCTCGGGCATCTGATGGCATGAATTTGCCCGTTTTCTCGGCGATATACATCATGATCGCACCGGATTCAAAGATGGACAGTGGACCACCGCCATCCTCCGGATCGTGATCTACGAGCACCGGCATTCGGTTATTGGGGTTGATTCCAAGAAAGTCTTCAGTGAACTGATCACCCTTGCCGATGTTGCACTCGACAATTTTGTAGTCGATGCCACATTCTTCCAATTGAATAGTGACCTTCTTACCATTTGGCGTTGGCCAATAATGCAAATCCAGCATGTCCGGTTCCTCCAGTGAAATTCAGAGCGCTAGTGTGCCACTCCCTCACAGCACTTGGGAAATAGTCGGAAGGAATAACCTATATAGCCGCAACTCCATGAAGCACCAACGGTGTTAAGGCGGACCATAACAAACTGCCATCCCCACCCCGCGTCATCCTGAACCGAACGAAGTGAGAGTGAAGGATCTCAACGCCAGGCGCTCGCGAGCATCAGATACTTCGCTACGCTCGTGCGCGAGTCCGATCAGCATGACAATAGAGCGCACGCCGGTCAGCATGACGGGGGAGACGTGGGTACTCATGGCTATTGAATAACTATTGACATTTATTTCAATATTTTCATAATTATGGAAATATAGACTACATTATGAACGTACTTCTCAGCACACCACTCGCGCCGGAGAACGAAGCAAAAGTCATACAACAGCTCACCGCGCTTGCCCAAACCTCGCGGCTCAACATCTTTCGTGAGTTGATCAAGGTCTTCGATGCCTCAAACGAAAATCATGGTCTACCCGCAGGGAAACTCGCGGCTCGAATGCAATTACCCCCGCCTACGCTTTCATTTCACCTGAAGGAATTGGCCAGGGCTGACCTGGTGACTTCCGAGAAAATCGGCAGGTCGGTGATTTATCGAATCAACCAAAATAGCATTCGATCTCTCATAGATTTCCTGGTGGAAGACTGCTGCTCCAACTGTTGTTAAACGAAACCTATTGCCAAACTCATTACCAAACTCATTAAAAGGACAACCCAATGAAACGCCTGCATGTCAGCCTTAATGTCAGTAACCTCGACCAATCCATTGCGTTCTACACGAACCTGTTTGGCCAGCAACCCACCTTCGTAAAAAGCGATTATGCAAAGTGGATGCTGGATGATCCAAGAGTTAATTTTGTGCTGGAACATGGAGCGCAGTCCACAGGACTTACCCACGCGGGCATACAAGCCGAAAGTGATGACGAGTTACGTGAGGTTTTCTCTCGCATGAAATCGGCGGAAATTCCCTATCTTGCGGAAGGCACGACTGCCTGTTGCTATGCAAAATCAGAGAAAAGCTGGACCGTCGACCCGGATGGCTTGCCCTGGAAGGCTTTCTATACACACCATCAACTTGAAGAACGAGGTGAGGCATTCGCGCCGGAGCTTGTTGGTAGGGTGTGCTGCCAGTAAACGCAGCTAGATTTAGCGGTTAGCCAATTTCACTACAATTTGGCTTCCGCGACACAAGATGGACAGTATTACTCTAATAAAATCAATAAGTTAAACCTGGCACAATTGTTGTATTAAGTCCTTCAAGGAGAAGTTTTTATGATTGATTTAATACTGCATTTACTGTGCCTGGGCGCCGTAATATTTTTCGTGGCTCGCACCCTGCCCGGCATCTACGTGGATTCCTACGGCACCTGCGTCATGGTTGCCATTGTCTACGGGTTGATCAACATCACCCTCGGTACCCTGCTGAAGCTACTTGGCTTACCGTTTGTCATCATCACACTTGGGTTGTTTCTGATTGTTATCAATACATTCTTATTGTGGCTAACCGATCAACTGCTCGAGGATTTCGAGATTGAGGATATCGGTACCACGTTCGTCGCAGCATTGCTTATCACCTTCGCCGATACCATACTCGGCCTGATATTCTGATCATGATTTTTTATGTCGAATCAATCACTCACCATCTGGGGAGTCGGCACAACCAGAACATTTCGCGTCCACTGGATGCTGCACGAATTGGGCATCGACTACGACACAAAACGCATTGAATCTCGCACTGGCGAGACCACCGCACCTGATTACACAGCACTGAACCCAAAACAGAAAATACCCCTGCTGGTACATGATGACCTGGTATTGGGAGAAAGCTTCGCAATCATCCACTACTTGCGATCTTTAAGCGATTCACTTCCCCTGGACTCGTATCAGCGATCTGTCACCGGCAAGGCGAAATTCGATGAATGGCTTTCGTTTATCCTGATGGAACTTGATGCGACTTCGCTCTACGTGGTACGAAGACACAAAGACTTGCCGGAAATTTACGGTGAAGCACCCGCCGCAATTGATTCGTCTATCGAATATTTCAAGCGCATGCTGAACTCGGTAGCGAATCAGATTACGCGGGATCGACCCATCTGGGGTTCCCGTTTTTCTGAACTCGACATTCTCATGACCGGTGTACTGGACTGGGCGATGTTCATTGGGATTACACTACCGGCGCACATTGTGGCCTACCAGGAGACCATGCGTTCGCGAACTGCCTACCAGCTGGCATTCAAGCACAATTTTCGCGACTTGCAGATTCCGGCAATCCGCGACAGCTAACATACCCCAGGCCAGAGAAAAGCCGATCAATTCAAGGCAATGTTCTCTCCGCGACAACTTAACCCCACAATGGTTTTTACTGCCAGGTATGCCGCCATACCTGCCAGTTACCGTCACTATTTTTTCGCAGGACATCAAAATAGCGCGCCTCAGTTCGTGATGCGGTCAGTGCACCGGCTTCAGTCACTGCCTGTCCTGGATCTTTGAGCGTCAAATGAACGACATAGGCATACTCGGCAACCGCTATATCATCAATAACAGTGACTCTCGGCGGCGACACAACTTCGAGCCGGTAGGTCGCAGCTTCAAATACAGGTGCAAGAAATCCCGCATAATGCGCCGCACCTTCTATCACATCAGCACCAGGGGGAATCAACCTGACTTCCGGGTGCAGTACGGCAACATAGCCAGGGATGTCTGCGGTATGAACGGCTTCTCGCCAGTTCGCGTACAGCTTCTCAATTTTCTGCTCCTCTGTCGCTGGATCAGCAGTGACACCAGAACAAAAACAGATTAAAGCCACAACAATGAGACGTAGCATAGATAATTCCTTTATTATTTATGAAATTCTGGCGACCGCTTTTCCATGAAGGCACTGATGGCTTCACGTGCCTCCCTGGAGCCACCACCCTCAATCAGATTTTCGGCTTCCAGTAGGAGGCTTTCATATAAGGACTGGTTAATTCCGCTATTCAGGTTGGTTTTCATCCGACCCAGTGCAGCCGTTGGACCATTGGCAATCGCCTTTGCATAGTTCATGGCGTCTTGCCTAAAACTATCCTCGGGAAATACCTTGTTAAACAATCCCAATCGTTCACCTTCTTCCGCTGTGACCCTATCGGCAGTGTAGTAAAGCTCCTTTGCCTTTGACAAACCAATCAGGCGAGGCAGAAACCAACTGCCGCCATAGTCGCCGGACAATCCGATATTTCGAAATGCAGTGGTGATAAACGCATTGCTTGAAACCACTCTCAGATCACAGGCAAGTGCTATGGATAAACCGGCACCTGCAGCAGCACCCGGTAACGCCGCGATGGTGATTTTTTTGAGTTCGTGAATCCGCAGAGTCAGGGTTTCCTGCTTCAGGGTTAATTCGTTGACTCGTTCTTTTTTGGTTTTTGATACCGAACCAGAACCGCTCATACCGCTCACATCACCGCCAGAACAAAAAGCATCCCCGGCGCCTGTAATCATGACACAGCCAACCCGGTCATCGCTCTCTACCACCAGCAAAACCTCGCGAAGCGCGGGCGTCAAAATATCACCAAGTGCATTTTTCTTGTGGGGTTTGTTCAGGGTGATCAACGCCACCCTGTCTTCAATTTGACACAGCAATTCTTCTGTTCCGGTATCTATCTCAATCAATTTTCGTCTCTCCAAGACTGCGATTCCAAAAATGGCCCGTCGACACATATTCGGCGGCCATCCGGCGCGTAGCACGCACCGCAGATACCAACTCCGCATTTTGTCAAATAGTCGATTGCATTGAAGATTCGGTCTTCATTCACGTACTTGCGTTGCACCGCTGCTGCTGCATGAACCATCGCAGAGGGCCCGCAGTTGTAGAATACCAGTTCGTTCAGCGCAGGCTCTGCCAGCGTTTGCAGCCACTGGTCCAGTAACACCGTGACCAACCCATGAAATCCCTCGCTACCGTCATCGGTCGCGATATGGGTCCGGGCAATCGCTGCGCACTCATCAGCATAGTAAAGTCGATTCTTGCCTCTTGCGCCCATAAACACTTCTGCATCGCCAAAATCACGGGCGAGCTGGTAGACCGCGGCTAACCCTGTGCCACCGGCAACTGCGACAATTTTCGAGTGGTCAGGCGGGGACACCTTAATCCCATAGGGACCGCGTACATAAACGATTGCCCCCGGCTCAAGCTGCAGGAGTTCATGGGTAAAAATACCGACATCGATAACGACCAGTGAAAATGGATCATCGGTTAAGGCGGAGAAGGGTTTTTCCCCGACACCGGGTATCCAGGTAAAAACAAATTCACCGGCTTCGACACCCACTTTTCCGTCGAACGTCAGAATCGAGATGTCATCACAGACCTTTTCGTTGCTGACCAGGGTGACTGGTTCAAAACTCATATCAACAACCGGGAGCACTTCCTGTTTTGAATCTCCCTGCTCAAGTTCGCTTTGCACAGTCGCGAAGTAATCAGCAATTTGTTCAGAATTCATTCCCGTGAGAGCAGAACCAACACCAAAAATGTTGGCCCCTTCCTGCTTAATTGCCCGAACATCATCAACCGTTGTCACGCCCCCGCAACCTATGATCGGCACATCAACGGCTTCACGAATTTCCTTTATGCATTTGAGCGCAATGGGGAAGATGCCCATGCCTGACATGCCGCCTACCTTATTGGTTAACACCGGCTCGCCGTGTGAGGTGTAATAGGCAGGTCCTACCGTGTTAATCGCGGACAGTGCATCGGCACCGCCCGCAACCGCTGCTGCCGCTATCTCGGCAATGTTGGGTACATTCGGGGTGAGTTTTGGAATAACGGGTACATCGACTGCCGCTTTCACTGCTGCGGTAATTTCTTTAACTAACCCGGCATCCTGGCCCATGTCCATGCCATAACCTTTGGCATGAGGGCAGGACAGATTCAATTCAAGGCCGTCCGCGCAAGGTGCGAGTAACTTCGCCACTGCTACAATTTCTTCAATGTCGCCGCCGAATATCGAGACCAGCAGAAACCGGTCATCCGGAATCTTCAGCCCTGACAATTGTTCAAGGGACACCTCGGCACCTGGATTAGTCAAACCCACAGCATTCATATAACTCCCTGGCGCATACTGAGTCATAATGGGTTCGCGATTACCGGGTCGCGGTACGGGACCAATGCTCTTGGTAGTCATGACGCCAATCTCAGGCACATGATCAAAAAAGTACTGAATGATGGGGGCTGCAGTGGCAACAATGCCTGAGGGAATGGTGAATGGGCCGGAGAGTGATTTACCCAGAAATTCGTAACGCTGAACCAATCTTTTACTCCGTACCTCAATCGGCGAGTATCATAGCAGCCATGGCTCAGACCAGCCACGGCTTAGCCCCTTAGCCATTGATAATTTGTCCCGATGAAGGCCTGGCAGCGCTACACTGTACCATCCAGAATAAGCCTCCGGCATATTGAGTAACCCATGTCCGCAGTAGCTCCACACGCAGCGTCGCAAGCGGCGCGCCTGGCCGTAGACATCGGTGGCACCTTTACCGATGTCGTTCTTGAGACTGAAAAGGGCGCGCAGATTACCACCAAACTACTCACGACCCATGAGCATCCCGGCATAGCCGTGCTCGAGGGTATCAATACCGTTATGCAGCAGGCAGATAGTAAACCCCAGGACATCGGACTCATCATTCACGGCACGACACTCGCCACCAATGCACTAATAGAACGTCGTGGCGCGAAAACAGCGCTACTGACCACCGAAGGCCACAGGGATGCGCTTGAGATGGCCCACGAAGATCGATTCGAACAGTACGACATCAACATAGATCGACCTGTTCCCCTGGTGCCACGCTACCTGCGATTACCCATCGTTGAACGGATGGACAAGGACGGCAAGATACTCATCCCTTTTGAGCCAGAATCGGTGATGCGCGCACTGCCCATACTGGACCAGTACGCAGTTGAGAGCGTCGCAATCGGCTATCTTCATGGATTCGTCAATCCCCTCCATGAACAGCAGACGGCAGAAACACTGTTAAAGGCCAGACCGGCGCTTTCAATCTCACTCGCCTCAGAAGTGGCACCCGAGATTCGTGAGTTCGAGCGACTTTCCACTGCCTGCGCTAACGCCTATGTTCGGCCCATGATGGCACGCTATCTCAATCGACTGGCAGGTGAGTTTGTCGAACTCGGCTTTCACTGTCCGTTTTTCCTGATGACTTCCGGCGGTGGGATTACAACCCTTGAAACTGCAACCAAATTTCCCATCAGGCTGGTTGAATCCGGACCGGCCGGTGGCGCAATTCTCGCACAACGATTGGCCCGTGAACTGGGGATTAATCGCATGCTGTCTTTTGACATGGGCGGCACCACAGCAAAGCTCTGCTTAATCGATGACGGGCAGCCACTGATGTCACGCAGCTTCGAGGTTGACCGGGTGTATCGGTTTAAGAAAGGCAGCGGTCTGCCGGTACGGATCCCGGTCATCGAAATGGTCGAGATCGGTGCTGGCGGCGGCTCCATTGCCAGAATCGACAAGTTGCAACGACTCCAGATTGGTCCGGAAAGTGCCGGATCCGAACCCGGACCCGCAGTCTATGGTCGCGGTGGCGACCAACCCACTGTCACCGACGCCGACTTCCATCTGGGTAAGATCTATGTCGAAAAATTTGCCGGTGGTTCTCTCAATCTCGATCTCAGCGCGCCCGAAAAAGTGATCTCGGAAAAAATCGGTAAACACCAGAAGCTCGATTGCGACCTTGCCGCTTTTGGCATCAGTGAAGTGGTCAACGAAAACATGGCTGCAGCAGCACGAGCCCACGCGGCAGAATTCGGCATGGATCTGGGCGAACGAGACATCGTCGCCTTCGGCGGCGCAGCGCCACTTCATGCGGCTCGACTGGCGCAGAAACTGGGCGCAAATCGCATCGTCATACCCACTCACGCGGGCGTGGGATCAGCGATTGGCTTTCTGCTGGCACCCATTTCTTTCGAGGTAGTCCGAAGTAGACAACAAAAACTCTCACAGTTGAATGTCGCCTTGATCAATCAACTCTTCGCCGACATGCACAAGGAATCGCTGGCCGTTGTAAGACAAGGATCTTTAAACGAAGCGTTGATTGAATCCCGGCAAGCCTTTATGCGCTACGTCGGCCAGGGTCACGAAATCGCGATCAACCTGCCGGTAGAAACTTATCTCCCTGCCCATGATGACATCTTTAGAAAAGCTTTCGAGGACGCCTACGGGAAACTGTATGGCCACATCATTGAGGGTATAGATATAGAAGTATTGAGCTGGACTCTCACCATTGCAGATCCTTCAACCAGCGATCTCGAGCGGACCAACCATAACGAGTGCCCTGTTGAGCCTCAGCCAGTGGGCCAACAAATGGTGTTTGACCCGATTTTGTTAACACGGACATCCACGCCGGTTTACTTGCGCAGTGATCTACCCACCGGAACGGTGATACCCGGGCCTGCGCTGATCACCGAAGACCAGACGACAACGGTTGTCACTTCATGCTTCGAAGCCAGCATAGATTCTCGCGGCTACATCATCTTGACGAGGGCGGAACATGACCCGATCACTTAGCCAACTGCACCTGCAAATCCTCTGGGATCGGCTACTCGCTGTGGTCGAGGAACAGGCTCAAACACTGATAAGGACCGCATTTTCCACGACTGTTCGGGAAGCCGGTGATTTATCAGCCGGCGTATTCGATGTCCAGGGACGTATGTTGGCCCAGGCGATCACGGGAACCCCGGGCCACGTCAATGCGATGGCCGCAAGTGTTGGTTTCTTTTTAGAGAAATATCCGATCGCCACCTTAAATCCCGGGGATGTGCTTGTCACCAACGATCCATGGCATGGAACTGGTCACCTGAACGATTTCACCGTCGTCACCCCTGTGTTTCACAAAACTCTTCACGAAACCCTTCACGAAACCAAGGCGGTTGCCTTGTTTGCAGCGACCTCCCACATCGCAGATGTTGGCGGCCTGGGCTTTGGCCCCGACGGCCGACAGGTATTTGAAGAAGGTATCAATATACCTATCGGCTACCTATTCAAACGGGGAGAAGTCAACAAAACCCTGCTTGAGATTCTTCGCGCCAATGTCAGGGACCCTCGTGCTGCCGAAGGTGACCTGTATTCACTGGCTGCCTGTAACAAAGCGGGCAGCGACAGCCTGCTCGAATCCATGGAGGAGTTTGGGCTTAGTGATCTCAATGAAGTCGGGCAGATGATCATTGACAACTCCCGGGACGCCATGTTGCAGGAAGTCCGGAAATTACCGAAGGGAACCTGGCGACACCAGATGCAGGTAGACGGCTACGACGAGCCAGTGGATCTGGTCTGCAAAATCGATATCAGCGATGACGGTATTGATGTGGATTGGCTGGGCACATCCAGAACAAGTTCCTTCGGTATCAATGTGCCACTAACCTATGCCCAGGCTTACACTTCATTTGGCGTGCGGTGTGTCATCGGTAACGATATTCCCAACAACGCCGGTTCATTAAGCGTGGTTCGAGTCAGCGCACCGAAGGGTTGTATATTGAACGCGCCCAGGCCAGCAGCAGTATCGGCAAGACATGCGATTGGCCAGTTGTTGCCAGATGTCGTTCTCGGCTGTCTTGAGGAACCTTTAAATGGCCAGGTTCCGACTGAAGGCGCAGCCTGCCTGTTTGGCCCGGTATTTCTTGGTGGTTCAGGACTGATTCCTGACAGCCAGTGCGATGCTTTCGTGATGAATGCGTTTTACACAGGCGGCACAGGTGCCAGACCCGAGAAGGACGGCCTGTCCTGCACGGCCTTCCCTTCCGGGGTCAGGAGCACACCGGTCGAGATTACCGAAAACACCGCGCCGCTTATTATCTGGCGCAAGGAATATCGACCTGATTCAGCGGGCGGTGGACAATTTCGGGGCGGCTACGGTCAGATCATAGAATTTGCCCACGCCGATGGTGAGGCTTTCGTCGTGTCAAAGATGTTCGACCGAATCAATCACCCGCCTCGGGGCCGGGACGGCGGCGAAAATGGCGCCGCTGCCCGTGTTTACATCAAAGATGGCGCCACGTTGAAAGGTATGGGCCGGGAAACCATTCCAGCAGGTCACCGCATGGTCCTTGAAACCGCCGGAGGCAGTGGTCGTGGTGATCCTGCCCGACGAGACAAGCAATCAATAGCAACGGACAAACAAAACGGATTAATAACCCAGGGCACCCCTGATCAACCAATTAACCAATTAACCAATTAACCACTGAGTTACCGATATCGATAATCATCCAGGTATTGCCTGACTTGCGCCAGTTGCCGTGTGCTTCGACGTATTTTTTCGACAGGAAACAGTTCAGCAAACTCAATTAGCAAGGGCGCGGTAGATGCGATTGCCTTGTCACGAAGTCTCCTGCCTTTTTTTGTCATGGTGACCCTTTTTTTTCTTCCACTGGACTCGTCAGGCATGACTGTGATCAGTTTCTTGGCTTCCAGTTTTTTGAGCGTATTTGTCATGGCGCCACCGGTCACCTGAAACGCTTTTGCCAACCGGCCAGGCGTGGCTTGTGTATCAACCCTTGCAAACCAGTTCAGCACACTGAATTGGGACAGGGTAAGACCATCCGGCAATCTTTGCTCAAACATGGCTGTCGACAATTGAGAAATAATGCCTATCTCATTGAAAAAATTGTACATCGCTTCCGTGTCGCCCTGCGCTTGCTCCGCCATCTGCCTTATCCTGGAATCGTTTCATCGATATAGTTTAATATTAAACTATTTAACTTTAAAGTATTTAATGTTAAAGTATTTTCCCGACAAAGGAGATTGTGATGAAATATGTACTTTGGCTTGCGGGTATTCTGGTGGGTCTGGCCGCGATTTTCGGCATCGTGCAGACCGCAGCCTCAGAACGGGTAGAAGTGATACAGCTTTACACGACGAACCAGGCGGGTGAAGAGAAAATCACACGCCTCTGGATAGTTGATCATGAAGGTTTTCAGTATCTTCGAGGTGAGCAAGATTCTGGCTGGTTTACCCGCATCCATGATAATGGCGAATTTCAATTGACACGCAACCGCACAACCATGTCTTACAACTTTGAAATAAGGCCTGATAAGATCGGCCTCATCAATCAGTTGATGCAGCAGAAGTACACCTGGGGTGATACTTTTTTTGAAACAATGATGGGCAGCAGAGAACAGTCAAAAGCGATTGAGCTGCACCCGGTTACCCCTCAATAAGCCTAAGCCGCGCAACAACTGCGCGATGGTCCGATAACGGATCTGATAACACCTCATGGCTGACAATTTCAATTTCGTTTGAGACCAGCACCCAGTCGAGGCGTTTCTGAAATTTTAGGAAGGTGACTTCATTGCGGAGCGGCTCCCACGCGGAAAGCGCAAGCTGCTGTTCAAGAAATGGGATCAAGTGACCATCCTGCGCATAATCAGTATTCAAATCACCCATGATAATGCGTGGATTGTCCCTGTGCTTTAATGCGGAAATCAGCTTATTTACTTCCTTGAGACGCTGGCCACGCGTCAAAAAATCCAAATGCACCGATACCACATCGACATCAACATCATCGGTACCCGGCCAACGTACGGTCGATAGCACAAATCCCTTACGCGGTCTGGCGAAAGGTCGGTTGAAACGAATGCTGGTGGGTTCTTCCAGGGAAATTTGTGCAACCAGTGCCGTTCCATATTCCAGGTTATCGCCTTTGATATGGGCCCCAGAGAAATAGTGGGGGTAACCTGCATTGTCTGCGACAAACTTTGTATGATCAAAGCGGCCATTCCAGAACGAATTACGGTCGATTTCCTGAAATGCGGCGACATGCGGCCGCTCACGCTTTAGCACATTGGCAATTCGCCACAAGTGCTGCTTCGCCTGATCGACGCTCTGCAGCAACTGACTACGCCCTTCAGCTCTTGCATGGGCAACGTTCAGCGTCATCACCTTCATGACAGCAGCTTCCGTGGCAAACACGGAACACGAAATCAGTAACATTGATAACAGTATTAATCTCATGATTGCAGGCCCAGGGAAGCTCTGATTAACTGGATTTTTTTGTGAGGACAAGGCGAATTCGCACGGAGAATGAATACGGGTTCAACGCAGTCATCGCGGAAAAAGTGACGCGGCACACCGACTTTAATCATAGGTTCCCCAGAGTTGAAGCTTTATCAGACAACCAATCGGCTGATGTCATGGTCTGACCATTGCACTGAACTTCATAGGCGCGGCCACTGATCAGGCTCCGGGTCGCAGTCAATTCGATAAAGGTATCGATAGAATCAATATCGTTCTCGTAGTGCGCGTATTTCTTTTTGATGTGCTTCATACCTTCTGAAGATGTGTGTGACTTTCCATTTCGGATGAACGTGCACCCGGATTGGGAAACGGCTTCAAGCAACAATGATATCCGGGCAGATAACTGGCTTGACGGCTGTAGGTCGAGCCGTTTACCGGCGTATACCACCGAGCTGCTTATGGTAAGCACGATAAAAAGGAAGCTTCTGATCATGATTTTTGGGTGATTTCAGTGATTAGACGGTAGCTGGGAATGAACCCGGACCCCACATAGACCAGAGGATTCAGGGAAAATTCAATTAATTACGACTGCACACTACAAAAAAAACCGGCCACTGGGACCGGCTTTTCCGACAAACGGTCAAATTATCGAATAATAACCGGCAGGTGTGAGTAACCCTTCACAAAGTTGGAGTTGACCATCACAGGATCACCAACCATTTCGATGTTATCGAACCGTTGCATGATCTCTTCCCACAGTACGCGAAGCTGCATCTCTGCCAGTCGATTACCCATACAACGATGAATGCCAAAACCAAAGGACAGGTGACGACGCGCATGCTTGCGGTCTATCAGGAATTCATCAGCTTTTTCGATCGCATCACTATCCCGATTACCGGAGACGTACCACATCAACACCTTGTCACCTTTATGGATTTTCTGACCATTGAGCACGGTGTCTTTGGTCGCGTTGCGGCGCATATAAGCCAGCGGGGTCTGCATGCGAATAATTTCCGGTACCATATTTGGAATGAGCCCAAGGTTATCTCGAAGTTTCTGATACTCAGCCGGGTTTTCGTTAAGGAAACGAACTCCACCTGAAATGGAATTCCTCGTGGTGTCGTTGCCGCCGACGATTAGAAGCACCAGATTGCCCAGGTACTCCATGGGATCCATATTCCTGGTGGACTCGCCATGAGCCAGCATGGATATCAAATCAGGCTTCAGCGGTTCATTAACGCGCTCATTCCAGAGCCGGGTAAAGTATTCCAGACATTCAGTGAGCTCCTCTCGTCGCTGATCCTCACTCTCAATAATGCCCGAATCCTCATCGGCGGTTGCCACATCCGACCATCGAGTAAGCTTGCTCCTGTCCTCAAAAGGAAAATCAAACAAGGTCGCGAGCATCTGGGTAGTGAGTTCGATTGACACCAGATCAACCCAATTAAATTCTTCTCCACGCGGCAGGGAATCCAGAATAACGCCGACTCTTTCACGAATCGTGCCTTCCAGTGTCGCCAGGTTCGAAGGTGCGACCACCGGGCTGACGGCTTTTCTCTGCTCGTCATGTTTGGGCGGGTCCATGGCAATAAACATGGGCAGGGGAAATTCCTCGTCGACATCCGTCGCCACAATCGTGCCATCAGAGGAATAGGTTTCAGGGTCGGTATCAACCGTCATGATGTCATCAAAGCGTGAAACGTTCCAGAAAGACCCGACTTCTTCATGATCCTTCTGCAAGTGCACCGGCGCTTCCCGTCGAAGTCGCTCAAACACTTTCACATGATAGTCATCGTGAAATAGCTGAGGGTTCATCAGATCGAGTTCATCGAGTGGAATCGTGTCCGGGTCCCGGGATGTCCAGTCGGTGTTGGTTGCTTCGCTCATGTTTGTTTCCCCACTCTTCTACACTGTTTGCTAATCAAAACGAACAGCTATTCATAGGCACAGTTTACTGATTATCTACCGAAATCCGCATGAATATCGGTCAATTGACGGTCCTGGCCTGTAGACGGTGTGCTTCACTGATAATGTACTGGTGCACTGCGCTGCTGTCTTGCTTGCTCAGCGAACTGGCGAAGCCCACCATGCCCCTGTCCTGCAAGATGCCGCCAAGCACGATGTCCTCAAATACCATGTGCTTGCCGGGCGCCAGATATCGAAGGTCAGGAATAACGCCACCGGCCCTGACACCAGGCCCATGACACACACCGCAATACTTGTGGTACATGAACTTGCCATGCGCTATTTCTTCATCACCAGCCTCCACAGGCGGTGGTTCCGGCAGAACCATGGCAACATCAACAACCGGCGGTAATTGAACCGTGCCACCCAGTTTGTACGTTAGGATTCGGCCGCGAGGTTTCAGGTTGTAGCCTTCCGCTGCCGCAGCTGCCAGTGCAAAAGCACCGCCCCAGCCGGCTACAACCGTGACATATTGCTCACCATCGATTGCATAGGTCACAGGCGGCGCAATCACGCCAGTCTGCGCAGGGGCAGACCAGAGTTCATCTCCGTTATCGGCCCGATAGGCAACAAAACGGCCGCTGGAGTTCCCTTGAAAAATCAAATTACCATGGGTTGACAGCATGCCACCGTTCCAGCTTCCGGCATGCTGAATTCGCCAGGCTTCTTTTTGTGCCACCGGGTCCCAGGCTGAAACGAACCCACGCAGTAGACCATCGACTTTATCATCGACTCCCTTGTCGCCTGTCGGCATTCCCAATCTCCAGTCATTTGCGAGATTCCAACGACCGGCTTCATATTCAAACTGCGGCTCATTGCCAAAGCCAAAAGGCATATCAAGCGCAGGAATATAAACCAGACCGGTATCTGGGCTGTAGGACATCGGGTGCCAGTTATGGCCACCAAAGGGTGACGGCTTGTGGTACGCCGCTTCGATTTCCTCTGCGCTCATTGCGCTTAAGGTCGCAATCTGCTCATCCAGTGGCAGTTCGACCAAAGTGTTACCGACCTGGTATCTGGCATTGTCTGTTTCAACGGGTCTTCCTGATTCGGGGTCGACCTGGCTGGCCCAGGTGATGGGCACGTATTTTTCGGCGGATATAAATTCGCCGGTTACCCGATCGAGAACATAAAAGAAACCGTTCTTCGGTGCCTGCATAATGACTTTGCGAAGTTCACCGCTGATCTCCAGCTCCGCCAGAATCATATGCTGGGTGGCTGTGTAATCCCAGGTGTCTCCAGGTGTCGTCTGAAAATGCCAGATGTATTCACCGGTATCAGGATTCAGTGCAACGATTGATGACAGGAAGAGATTATCGCCACCACCCGGGCTTCTTACGGTCTGGTTCCAGGGTGAGCCGTTACCGACACCGATGTAGAGTTGATTCAGCTCTGGATCATAAGCCATAGAATCCCAGACAGTGCCGCCACCACCCATCGTCCACCAACGTCCCGTCCAGGTTTTGGCCGCGACTTCCATACTCGGTGACTCGAAAGGTTCGGAGGGATCACCGGGTACCGTGTAAAAACGCCAGACCTGCTCACCAGTCATCGCGTCGTAGGCCGTAACATAACCTCGAACGCCATATTCGGCGCCGCCGTTGCCGATGATCACTTTGTCATTAACGATCCTTGGTGCGCCTGTAATCGTATAGGGTTTCGTTCTATCGATGGTGTTGGTATCCCAGTCGACCTCACCTGTTGCGGCATTCAGTGAAATGAGTCGACCATCAATTGTGCCGATGTAGACATGCCCCTTCCATACTGCGACTCCACGATTCACGACATCACAACAGGCATTGTAGCCCCAGGCTTTGGGCACCTCCGGATCAAACTGCCAGATCAGCTCACCGGTTCTGGCATTGTTGGCAAAAACAACGCTCCATGAACCGCTGGTATACATAATCCCGTCGACAACGATGGGAGAGGCCTCCAGACCGCGGTTTGTTCCCGTATCAAAATACCAGGCAAGCCCCAGCTCACTGACATTGTCAGCGTTGATTTCATCAAGCGGACTAAAACGCTGCTCATCATAGGTGCGTCCGTGTGCTAACCAGTTCTGCGGTTCCGTATTGGCATTGATGATCCGTTCGCCATCCAGGCTCCCGGTCACCGTCAATATATGTTCTTCGACTCCAACGCCTTCTGTGGCAACTTCCTTCTGGTGACTTGTTTCCTGGTCCTGTTGACTGAGCAACCAGGCTCCTAAAATAACCAAGCCGCCAACAACCAGAGCAATTAGAATCCTCATAACGACAGTATCCTCATAATGTAACTAAATATTTTTTATACGAATCCGGTGGATGTTACGCGAGCATTAGATGCGCTGCAAACTCAGACCACCTGGGTAATCGAGCAGGTCTGTACTTCCTCGTCGTAGGTGATGAATGCTTCGCCCCTTTCGAGTTGAATGTGCACTTGCCGGCATTTCGCCTCAAGAGCGACATCCTGCTCGCCATACTCGGTTCCCTCGCGGGTAACGAATTCTTCAATGACTCCACGCAGGGCATCTTCTGACAAGGATTGCCAGGGGATCGGCTGATTAGACAAGGTCGCGACCACTCCCTTCCAAACAGACCTATGGTATATACTGTTCAGGTGCCAGGGAAGAATAGAATCTAAATGAGCGAGCAAATTGCCAATATTGACGCCTGTTTGATCGATATTAACCTGCCAGGCAAAAGATGGCCTGACTCTGACCCGTGAACTTCGTGCGACCTCCGATGTAGGCATTATTCTGGTGACTGGCAAGGACGATCCCGTCGATCGGATTGTAGGACTGGAAAGCGGTGCCGACGATTACGTGACAAAACCGTTTGATCCCAGAGAGCTGCTATCAAGAGTAAAAAACCTTTTATGGCGCGTTCAGGCGCAGGAGAAACAGAAGGAAAAAGGCTTCAAGCGAACGTTCGAGGGTTGGACCCTTGACTTGAACAAGCGAGAACTCGCCACGCCTTCAGGAGAACTGCAGCCACTCTCCGCGGGGGAGTTTCATTTACTGTTGGCGTTAATTGAGAGCTCCGGTGAAGTCATGACAAGAGATCAGTTGATGAACAGAATCCGCAATCGGGAATGGTACCCTGATGACCGATACATCGATGTTCTGGTAGGACAGGTGAGGAGAAAGTTTCGCCAGTACGATCACAACACAACTTTCATCAGTACGATTCACGGAACTGGCTACCTCTTCGCACCAACGGTGTCTTGAAGCAGGTAAAGATTGCACCATCGTTAGAATATGTAGCCATGGAAGGCCACAATTATGAATTTCGAAGGCAGTAATTTGCAAAGAAAATGATTTCTGTAGCCGGGTATAAACAACTTCAGCTCATTCACCAGGGATTGCACAATCTCGTATACACCGGTATTCGCACCTAAGACAAAAGTAAAGTTATTCTCCGCAGCTCTCGAAATTCTCAAGCACCGATTCATTCCGGTTATTCTCATGGACATTAAAATGCCCGTGATGGATAGACTCGAAGCCATTAGACAAATCCGTGCCGATCCTTCGTTACGGTCTGCTGTGGTCATTGCCCTTTCTGCCGGTGTACTCGACACGGAAGTCGATGAGGCGATGGCCGCGGGATTTGATGACTACTTACCCAAACCCATAGACTTTGATGCGTTAACAGAAATGCTCGGCGAGATTACCGGCAGTGAAACATTCACCATCAAACCACAAGATGATTTCTATGTTCGAGGAGTGAATTTTGGCAATGCTATCAACAGTCATGGTGGCGACGTGCAATTTCTTATCACGCTCACTTCCGATTTCATCAACATCTACGGAAATGCCGATAGTCAGATTGCAGGCTTTCTGGCAGAACGAGACATTGAACAAGCCGAGAGGCTCATCCACAATATTGCGGGAATATCTGGCACATTCGGGGCTGAGGATTTGATGGAAACCTGTAGAAAAGTTGAGAGAGAAATCGAGAGGACGCACAGGTCTCTGAATCAAATCACGAAGAGTTTCGAGTTGAACTGGAAAACTTTATTTCCGCCATCAAGGAATTTCAGTCGAGCAACGCAGGCGACCGGGACCTATAAGTTTACCAGGTCCAGCGCCTTCACCTGTTTGCCTTCAAGCCTGTCAAAGTCAAACAACACTGTATCCACCAGATGTGATGGCACGACATCGGTCATGGCGCGGAATATCGATTCGAGGCGACCTGGATGCTGCTCATCCCAGTTCTGCAACATTTCCTTAATCACCTGCCGCTGCAGATTGTCTTGAGATCCGCAAAGATTACAGGGGATGATCGGTAGCTTGTTTATGTCCGCGTAATGTTGGATATCTTTCTCGCGACAATAAGCCAGAGGCCGAATCACAATATTACGTCCGTCATCGCTGAGCAATTTTGCTGGCATCGTCTTAAGCTTGCCGCCGTGAAACATATTCAGGAACAGGGTTTCAATCATATCGTCCCTGTGATGACCAAGCGCTATCTTGTTGTACCCATGCTGGCCAGCAAATTTATAGAGAATTCCCCGACGAAACCTGGAACACCAGCCACAATAGGTCTTGCCCTCGGGCACCATCTCGGTCACCAGGGAGTAGGTATCTTCTTCCAGGATATGGTAGTCAACCCCGAGCGCCTGAAAATAGCCGGGTAGTATCTCCTCGGGAAAACCGGGTTGCTTCTGGTCAAGATTCACCGCCAGTATTTCAAAATTAATCGGTGCGCGCCGACGCAGGCTCAGTAGAATATCCAGCATGGTTAAAGAATCCTTACCACCGGAGATACACACCATGACGCGATCCCCATCCTGGATCATATTGAAATCAGAAATAGCTTTTCCGACTGCACTTCGAAGCTTCTTCTTGACTTTTTTCTGCTCGTGTCTCGCGTCTACCATGATTCGGTTGTACCTGCTTTTGTGGCACCGCATTTTACACGCTTCAATAACAGTAAAAAACCTGCTGGGGATATTGCTGATTACCGTCGCGTTGGTGCCCACGGCAAACGCTGGTGTGGTGCTGCTGTATCATCATGTCAGCGATGACACTCCTGCCATTACCAGTATTTCTCCGGCGCAGTTCGAGAAGCACCTAAAGATTCTGCAAGCGGAAAATTTTTCCGTTTTGCCTCTCGACCAATTACTTAGCCGGGCACTTGAAGGAGAAGGGGAACAATTGAACGTTGCGATCACCTTCGATGATGCATACCGCAGCATCTATACGACGGCGTACCCAATGCTAAAATCGCTGAATTGGCCTTTTACCATTTTTGTTGCAACGAAGTACGTTAGTGATTCCAATCCTCATTATCTTTCCTGGGATCAATTGAGCGAGATGGCGAACAACGGCGTAACCATTGCTAACCACACGCACTCACATGGGCATCTCACCCGAAGATTACCTAATGAAACACCACAGAACTGGGCAATACGGATAAGAGCAGAGATCAATGATGCGGAAAAAATACTCTTTGATGCCGGTTTCACTTCCCGCCTAATCGCCTACCCTTATGGCGAATATGACCTGGACCTTCTTACGCTCATTCATTCAATGGATATGATTGGATTTGGCCAGCAAAGTGGCGCCATCGGACCCTATTCCAACCCCTTGCTGCTCCCAAGGTTCCCGCTTGCTGGCGTCTATGTCGGTGAAAACGCCTTTAGGGATAAAATCCGCAGTCTCGCCATGCCAATCAGGCATCCTGATATCGAACCCCTCATCACTGACAACGCGATGCCGCCCCTGCCACTATCATTCGTCGATGAGACGATCGATACCGATCGACTGACCTGCTACGGGCCGGGCGGTTTGGCGGCACTATCAGAAACAGGTCCAGGCCAGATCACAGCCACGCCCATGGAAGAAGTCCCCGTTGGGCGATCTCGATACAACTGCACCTTGCCAAAAGGCAATCGTTTTTACTGGTTTTCACAGTTGTGGATTCGAAAACTTGACGACGGAAGCTGGTATGCAGAGCCCTAAGGAAGCTCTGATTAAAGCTCACGCAGGGTATTAAAGCTCACGCAGGACGCTGGCCGGCGATACCGCAACCACACGCCGGGTCGCATAGGTACCCACTGAACCGATAAGTAAAGTACCGATCAGCGGGCCCAGTACCCACAATCGCGGATTCATTTTGTATTCCAGCTCGAATATCTGAGTTTCAAGCATGAACACGGTAATCTCCGATCCAACGGTAGCCAGAACTCCGGCAAAAAAACCGAGGGCACAAAATTCGATAGCTATACTGCCCAAAATCAGCTTCCTGCCAGCACCCAGGGTGCGAAGAATGGCATGCTGTTTCAGACGTTCATCCATCGACGCCTGGATGCTCGCGAGCAGTACCATACCGCCAGAACCGATAATCAACACCAGCACCAGCTCGATGGCCAGTGTGACCTGGTCAATAATTCTCTGAACCTGCTCAATCAGCGCATCGATTTCGATGACCGTCATCGTAGGGAAAGCTTGTAGCAGATCATTAAGGAACAGCTTTTCGTCTTTTTCCAGGAAAAAACTGGTCATGAACGTTGACGGAAAATCTTCCAGTGCGCCCGGAGAAAATATCATATAGAAATTTGGCTGCATGTTATCCCAAGCCACTGACCTGATACTGGCCACCATGGTTGTCAGCTCTCGCCCCTGGATGGTAAAGATCAATTCATCCCCTACTTTTAGCTGATTTCTGTAGGCCAGGTCTTTCTCCAGTGAAACCAGCGGGGGACCGTGATACGCCTTGTCCCACCATTTACCTGCGATGACAATATTGTCATCTGGCAGGGTATAAGCCCAGGTGAGGTTGCGGCCGGAACTGGATCGAGGTGCATCCTCACCCCCCCTGTGGATCCTTTTATCCCGGTCGGGTGCGAGTTCACCATTCACACTCTTGATTCGACCGCGAATCATCGGGTACAGCGGTTGTGACTCAATGCCATTTTCTGTAAACAATTCCCGAATAGGTTGCACATCTTCCGGCGATATGTTGATTGCAAAATGATTCGGTGCATCCTCTGGGATCTGCGCCTGCCATTCGGTGATCAGCGCTGTGCGCACCAGGTACAAAATCAGCAGCAGCATAATAGCCAGGCCAAATACCAGAATTTGCAGCGTGTTCTCCTGAGCGCGCCTTTGCATACCAGCCAGGGCCAGACGCCAGGCACTGCCTGCTTGCATGCCCAGGACCCGGCCACTGCGTAACAACAGATTTGCAACCCCCAGTAACAGTATCAGGGACACGACGGCGCCACTGAAGATCATCAGCGTCAAAGACAGATCCCGGGAGTACCACCACATCAGGCCGAGTGTTCCGATAACCGCAAACAAATAAGTAAAGCCGTCTGATAAACCCGAATCACCCAGGTCCCGGCGTATCACTCGCAAGGGTTCAATAGATCGCAGCTTCAGAAGTGGTGGTAACGCGAAGCTGAAAAGACAAATAAAGCCAGTGACAAGTCCCAGTAGCACTGGCCTCATCGAAGGTTGCGGTAGATCAATGGGAATGTACGGCGACAATATTTCGGCGACCCCAATTTGCATCACGTACCCGACACCGGCCCCGAACACTGTCGCCGTGGCACCAAGAATGACAAAGATACTGAGAAAAATCAGGCCGATAGTTTTTGGAGTCGCACCCAGGGTCTTCATAATGGCGACATGATCATAGTGCCGAAGACTATATCTTTGCGCGGCAAGCGCAATCGCCACGCCAGCAAGTACCACACCCAGAAGGCTGCCCAGCAGCAGGAACCGTTCGCCACGATCAAGCGCCTCACCAATGCCTTCGGTACCTTCCTTGATGCCAAAAATGCGAGCCTCCGGGCCTAGTCGGGTTTTCGCCCATCGGGTGAATTCTTCCAGCACTTCGCGACTGCCAGCAAATAGGTATCGGTAATTTATTCTGCTTCCAGGTTGCACTACCCCGGTAGCCTCGACATCCGCAAGGTTCATCAGTACACGGGGGCCAATGCTATTGAAACCTCCCCCTCTATCAGGTTCTTTAATAAGAACCTGAGATACCGGAAAGCTCGCGACACCTACATCGATCAGATCACCTCGGCTAACACCCAGAGAGGGAAACAGGCGGCTTTCCATCCACAACTCACCGGGCGCGGGACCGGCGCTAACCGGGTAACCACGAATAAACGGCTCATCACCCGCAATGAGCCTGCCGCGAAGCGGGTAATCTGCGTCAACAGCCTTCACCGATGTGAACTGAGCCCGGTCTTCCGAGAACACCATGGATACAAAGCCCAGGGTCTCGGATGTTTTCAGGCCAAGGGATTGGGCATGGGCGATGATCGAAGGATCTATGGTAGCGCCGGACGAAATTACCCGATCTGCAGCAAGGAAGGTCGCAGATTCTACCAGTAATGCCTGCTGTAATCGGTCCACGAACAATGTCACGGTCGTCACGGTTCCCACCGCAATGACCAACGAAGCCAGAAGAAGCGTTAGTTCCCCAGCGCGCCAATCACGCCACAATAATTTACAAGCAAGCCGAATGATGTTCAAGAATTTATCCGGCGGTATTGTTAAGGATTTCTGGAGCGACATCCGGCATAAAAAGTTCACCAGACGCAATATGGATGGATCTCTGGCATCGTGCTGCCAGTCGCTGGTCGTGGGTGACGAGCACAAGTGTCGTGCCAAATTCTTCGTTCAGCTCGAATATCAGGTCAATAATATGTTGGCCTGTCGCCGTATCGAGATTACCCGTCGGCTCATCAGCAAACAAGATGTTAACAGACGACGCAAACGCACGTGCGATCGCCACACGTTGTTGCTCACCACCGGAGAGCTGCTTCGGGTAGTGGTTGTTTCGGTGGTCCAAACCTACCCTTTCGAGCAACTCGCGCGCTTTCGTTTCTGCTAGCGGGTCGCCTTTCAATTCAGAGGGCAACATAACATTCTCTATGGCTGAAAGACTTGCCAGCAACTGGAAAGACTGAAAAACGAAACCGACCAGTTCAGATCGCACCATGGCCCGTTCTTCTTCGTTTAATGCAGTGATTTCATATTCACCTAAATAAATCTTGCCGCAAGAGGGAGAATCAAGACCCGCCAGCAGACTTATCAACGTTGTTTTACCAGAGCCAGACGCACCTACGATGGCTACTGACTCAGATTTCTTGATTTCCAGATCGATCCCTTTCAAGATAGTCAGCTGTCCCTCTGAAGTACTAACGGTTTTACCAAGGTCTATTGCTTTGATCATTACTCGTTCTACAAAAAGTGTGTTTGTTCTGGTTCTCTGTCTCGTTTACCAAAATTCAGTGGCTGAATCCATTTTAGTCTATGGTGACAGCGTCAGCGCCGCTTACGGGATGGATCAGGAGCAGGGCTGGGTAGGCCTGCTGACAAAAAAACTTGCCGCCGAACATCCACACTACACCGTGATCAATGCCAGCGTATCTGGCGAGACCACCGGCGGCGGGCTGACAAGGTTACCGAAAACGCTGGACATTCACCAACCCGATATCATCATCATTGAACTGGGGGGTAACGACGGACTAAGAGGTTACCCGATCAACAAAATCAGTTCCAATCTGGAACTGATGATCCAGAAGTCCCGTGAAAGCGGTTCCGACGTTCTCCTGATCGGTATGGTGCTACCCCCTAACTATGGCCAAAGATACACCCGCGCTTTTGAGGACACTTTCTCATCACTCGCTGCCCGGTATTCTCTGCCGTTTGTACCTGTTCTTCTGGACGGCGTTACGACGGACCGCGAACTCATTCAACGCGATGGAATACATCCCACTGCCCTGGCACAGCCAACGCTGCTTGCCAACATCTGGCCTGATTTGCTTTCCCTTTTGCGCTAGGGAACAGTCCGTGGTAGCGCGGCTTAGTGCAGCTTTAAACAGCCTGGCCGAGAATTGCCTCTCTCTGCCTCCAGTCTGGCATGACCTGATTCAATAAGTCGTAAAAAGCTCTATTGTGGGCAAAATGACGCAAATGACAAAGCTCATGCGCTATCACGAAATCAATTTGCGGTAGACCTTCCATCATGAGCAAAAGATTCAGACAAATGTCACCTTTCGATGAACAACTACCCCATCTCGCCTTCATTTTGCGAATGGTAATCCCTGATGGCGCCAGGGTGTCCCCGAACAATCGACAGACTTCTGCTATTCTTTCCGGGAAGAGTTGTTCGGCTTGCTTGCGATACCAGGCAACAATTTGCTTTTCCACTGTTTGGCGACGCGTTGGGTTACAACAGGCTACGTAGAACCCATGCTCCCCGGGTTCAACGATATTATATCGACTTCTGGTGAGCTCCAGTTTGTATCGCTTACCCAGGTAACTAATCTCGCCCCCGGGCTCATATTCATTCGCGGGTCCGGTGATCCTTGCAGCCAGCTCCTCCTCGGCTGCCAGAATCCAGTCATATTTGCTGGCAAGGAAACCATGGATATCGTGCCAAGAACAATTGGTAGGCACTCGCAGTTCGGCGAGCCTGCCTTTTTCCACGTAAAGCGCCATGGTTTTGCGCCGGCGACGCACGACCCGAACCCTGATGGAACAATCCATGCGCTTTAACTGATAGAGATATTCTGAAGCCTTGCCTCCTGACAGTCGATCAATACAGGTAACTTCGGTCGCTATCCCAGACAAGGTGGTGACATCGGAGCAGAGCCATTTTTCTTTCGCCATTCTTCGGCGGTATAGGTATGAATCGCCAGTGCATGGATGTCGTTGGCAAGTTCATCTCGAAGTATGCCGTTAACCTGTTTATGCCTGGCAATCAACTTCAAATCTATGAATGTATCGCTGACGAGAACAACTTTGAAATGAGACTCGGAGCCAGCAGGTACATTGTGGTTGCCACTTTCATTCACGACTTCCAAGTGTTGCAGATCAATGGCTTGCGCCAGTTTACTTTCAATTTTTGCTTGCACAATCATTGGTCTCAACCTTTCTCTGTGAGCTGGAATACTCCATCCCAACCCGAATCAGGCGGATTTTCCTGAAAATCCTGGCATCTGGATAGGTAGGTCATCGAAGGCCCATCATCTGAAACGATTTTCAGACAGGATTCAAACTCCGATTTGGCTGCCCCGTAATCACCATTCTTATACACTGCCAGGGCTTTGCCAAATTGTTCAGCCAGGTCAGCAATGATTGCGGGGGTCTGATTTTTTCGATCCAGTAACTCGTATACAGTAACCGATTCATTTTTGCCGACAACCTGAATGGTATCCAGCTCAAGCACATCAACGTCTGCCTCACATTGACGGTAGGTTGCTTCTGAAATCATTATCCTGGAACCATAAGCTTTATTGGCGCCCTCTAGGCGTGATGCCAGATTCACGGTATCTCCCATAATCGTATAGTCCATCCGTTGCATTGAGCCCATGTTTCCGACAACCATCGGACCAGAATTTAAACCCATTCTCACTTTCAGCAGAGGAACCCCTTCCGATTTCCATTTATCTCGAAGCTCAACCAACTTGTTGTTCATATCGATACTCGCGAAACACGCAATCGAGCGTGGTCTGACTGCACAGTCGGCGCTCCCCAGAATGTGATGATGGCATTTCCTTCAAATTTGTCGACAGTCCCTTCAAATCCAATAATGATGTTGCACATCTCTGTCAAATAGTCGTTAAGAAGATGTACCAGCTCCGTTGGGGTGAGGTTTTCTGACACCGTCGAAAATTCAGCGATGTCTGAAAAAAATGCGGTCATCACTCATTCTTCACCACCTAGCTGAATCTTGCCGAGATCGGTCCTCCGGAAAGGGAAACTACCGTATTGTTCATACAGTTCTTCGTCGAGGGTGACGATCATAATGACGTCGCTGAGACGGGTTATTTCCGGATCGCCATACACGGTTCGGAAAATCTGGCGATAGGAAATGGTTTGATCTTCGAGCATCGAAAATGTCTCAAGACGCTCAGCGGCAATAGTTAACAGGAAAAGAATCAACGTTAGTGCGACATCCCAGCGCTTAAGTGGATTCTTCATGACTTAGTAGCTACCTGCTTGGCACGGAACCTGATTTGTTCCCGCTCTGATTTTCTTTTGGATTTTGCGACATCAGGCATGACATGTCCATTCCACCCCAGGCCCAAATCTAGTATTCTTACGCACTCCTGGGCCCCAAAAGAAGTCAATGTTAACCGTAATCTCACCTGCCAAAACGCTGGATTTTGAAAGTCCTTCTGTGACTTCGAAAAACTCCAAACCCATTTTTGCTGAGCAGACCCGGCAACTGGTAGAGGTCATGCGTTCGAAAAACGCCAGGGATCTCACCAAACTAATGGGCATTAGCCCAAAGCTCGCTGAGCTTAATGTCGAACGGTTCAAAAACTTTAAAGTGAGGTCCAGGAATGCCAAACAGGCATTGCTCGCTTTCAAGGGAGATGTCTATATTGGGCTGGATGCCGAAACCTACGGGGAACGCGACTTCAATTTCGCCCAGAAGAACCTGCGCATCCTGTCCGGGCTCTACGGATTGCTCCGGCCCCTCGATTTGATTCAGCCTTACCGACTGGAAATGGGCATAAAGCTCAAAACATCTGGTGGCAAGAGCCTGTATGACTTCTGGGGTTCAGACATCGTCAATGCGCTGGAAACTGAGCTCGAAGATCACCGCAACAAGACGCTAATAAACCTGGCATCCAATGAATACTTCAAATCCATTCCCAGGAACACGCTTAACGGTCCCCTGATCACGCCAGTCTTCAAGGATTACAACAACGGAACTTACAAAGTGCTTGGATTTTTTGCCAAGAAAGCACGCGGCTCTATGGCAACCTTTATCGTGAAGAACCGCATCAACAAACCCGAAGACATTAAGGCGTTCAATGATGACGGTTACATCTACAACGAAACCTACTCTTCAGAAACCCAGTGGGTTTTCACCCGCAAAGCTTCATAGACCACTCGAATTTTGGCTCATTTACTTGGCATCATTGTCAATCCATTCTCTGGTAGAGACGTCAGGCGGGTTGCCGCTCGCGCAAGTACCTCAGACCACCATGACAAGCAACAACAGGTAACCCGCCTGGTACTTGGCGCCCTGTCACAGGGTGTGGATAAGATATACCTGGCTCACGAACCATTTCGCATAAACGAAAAAGCGGTAGAGAACCTGCCTGTGCGAAACCAAATCGAGATCCTGAAATTTCCACTGACGCATACCGCGGGCGATACAACCACGATGTCTCAGATGATGTGGGATCAAGGCTGCCGTGTGTTTATTGTCCTTGGCGGCGATGGGACCTCGCGCATAGTTGCCCGGGCATTTCCCGAAGCCACCATCCTGCCGCTTTCAACCGGCACCAACAATGTTTTCCCCTATCGACTGGAAGCTTCCGTTGCGGGCATGGCTGCTGGTCTCGTCGCCACCGGGAAGGTCTCTGCCGAATCATGTTTGCGCTGTAAACGTATCCATATACAAAAAGATGATGACACCGACATCGCATTGATCGACGCCGTCCTGTTGCGCAATGATTTTATTGGCAGCTTGTTACCCTTTAACGCCGAGGACCTCTCAACCATCGTCCTAAGCCGGGCCGAACCAGCCGCCATAGGGATATCTCCCATTGGCGGGTTCATCACTCCTGTTGGTCACGTTGATGATGGTGGCGTGATGGTTGAATGCAACGATGCAGCTCATCGAAGAATTAACGTCCCTATTTCACCGGGTTTGCACCGCGAGGTGGGCATTGAAAGTACGCGTAAGCTTACTCTGGAAGAAGTCGTGCAGTTCAATGGCCCAGGCATTCTGGCCTTCGACGGCGATAGAACCCTTAAGCTTGCTGAGGGTGAATCCGCAACTGCTTTGATTCGACGAGACGGTCCAAGAATTATCGAGGCTGAACGAGTCATGACCCAGGCTGCGGCCAGCAAATTGTTCGAATATACTCACAAATAACCGACGAAATCACGCTGCCAAAAAGCCACCAATCCGGTATCCTTGCACTCGGCTGCCTCAGCACTTCACCTGCGGTGTTACGTCTACAGGAAGACTTAACGGTAATGAAAAAGCTTCAAATTCTTATTTTCTTATTGGTCTTCGCACCACTTGGATTCTTCTCTGAACCGGCTCGTTCAGCAGAAGAACCGGTAACCACGACTCTCGTCTGGCCTGACGGCACCCGGTATGTCGGTGGGGTAGTTGCAGGTATACGTACAGGCAAGGGCACGATCTTCTGGCAGGATGGTACCCGCTTCGTGGGTCAATTCGAAAACGATATGCGTAACGGACCAGGCACGATGATTCTGCCGGACGGAACCGTTTACACCGGCTTTTTCAAAAACGATGAATTGATCGATACCCAATCAACCATAGCCGCCAGCAGTGCCGCTGAACCCGTGGAACTGACTGCCGAAGATTCCGCCGCGGCTCTCGGCGATACACAGTTACCCATCGAAGCTGATTCGATTGTCAGCCGCCAGTCACGAGCGCCTGCCAACACGGACCCGGTGGACGAGCACGATCTGATAGAACCTATCGAAGCCATACAACCAGAGCCGGAACCAGAGCCCATTCTCGCCGACGAACCCTCCCTGGATGAGCAAGAGCCCCTTTTAGTCGATGAACCGGAGCCTGTTACCAGCGTTGAAGACGATGAGCTGGATGACCCCTATGCGACGGATGTCACGGAAATAACTGAAGCCGTCAAAAACGAGTTGATCGAAACAATTGACCTCTGGGCCGCGGCCTGGTCGGATCAGAACGTGACTCAATATATTACCAACTACCATGATGACTTCGTCATTCCAGGCCGTCAAAGTCGTCGGGCCTGGGAAGCAACTTCGACGAACCCGCCTGAACCGCCCCGATATATCAAACTCGATGTTGTCTACGAACGATTCGAACTCATCGAAGCCAATGTGATCGACGTCTTTTTCAGGCAATCCTATCGATCGAATACCTACAGTGACTTAACCGAGAAAGTCCTCCGAATGCGCAAACAAGACACGGATTGGAAGATCCTGATCGAACGCAGCCAATAACTATCCAATAAATCCCCTGAGGACATCCATGAACGATGTAGTCGCAACTGTACCCGCAGCAACTATCCTGATGTTACGAGATGGACCGACCGGCCTTGAAACATTTATGGTCGTACGCCATCACCAGATAGATTTCGCCTCGGGTGCTCTCGTCTTCCCGGGCGGCAAGGTCGATGCCGGTGACTTTGACGTCAGGAATCACTGCACCGGTGTGACCGACTCCGATGACACCACTGTCGGATTAATGGCTGGGGCCATACGTGAAGCATTCGAGGAATGCGGCATTCTGCTGGCAAGAGAAAAGGGACAAGACGAACTGGTCACCGGCGAACGATTATTAACGCTGGAACATTATCGTGATCCTCTGAACAAAGGCGAAATCTCGCTGCAGGCATTTCTGGAAAAAGAACAGCTGGATCTGGCTTGCGACAAACTGCAGCATTTCGCACACTGGATTACGCCAGAGATGATGCCCAAGCGCTTCGATACCCATTTTTATCTTGCCTCGGCACCTGCAGATCACCTGGCCATACATGATGGACATGAATCCGTCGATTCTGTCTGGATTTCTCCCCAGGCAGCGCTTGAGGGTAACGACAACGATACCTATACCATCATCTTTCCGACCAGGCTGAACGTCGAAATGCTGGGTGAAAGCGATAGCGTCGATAACGCCCTGGAAATGGCCGGTAATCGAAACATTGTCACGGTCCTGCCGTGGATTGAAGCCCGGAAAGATGGCAATTACCTGCGTATTCCCAAAGATGCCGGTTATTCGATCAGCGAAGAAAAAATGCCCAGCCAGGGGTAACGACTATGCCTTTCAAAAAAATCTACGACAGAGCCCTGGCGCTGAAAGGAAAAGCTGAACTCGAAGCATCATTGCCAACACCCAAATCAAATCGAGCGCTAAACAACATCTCTGATGCAGATTATCTGGCTGAAATGACGAAATGCATCTTTCGATCCGGTTTCATCTGGAAAATTGTAGAGAATAAATGGTCAAATTTTGAACAGGCCTTCTCCGGCTTCAACCCCAAAGCAGTGGCGCATTACAGCGACGAGAAACTGGAACAACTGGCACAGGATGCGTCAATCATCCGCAACTTCACCAAGATTTCGGCTGCCCGGGATAACGCAAATTTCGTTCAGAGGATAGCTGGCGAGCATCAATCTTTCGGCAAATTTCTATCTACCTGGCCCGATGACGACCTGGTCAGTCTATTGCTCTACTTGAAAAAGGAAGGCAGTCGCCTTGGCGGACATACCGGACAATACTTTCTACGGTTTGTCGGCAAGGACACCTTTCTCTTTAGTAAAGATGTTGTGGCCGTGCTGATTGAGGAAGGCGTTGTTGATAAAGAGCCTACCAGTAAATCCGGGCTAAGGGCCGTTCAAATGAAGTTTAACGAATGGCGTGAGGAGACCGGCCTGCCTTATAGTCATTTGAGTCGCATTATGGCGGCTTCTAGGCCGTAAGCTGTCTCGCGGGGATTAAAGGTCTATCAGCACTTCGTGCTGACGATTCCCACATTTAAGTTTGCATGCGATAAAGCTGCATACAAACTTAATTGCTACAAATCCGATATTTTGGTTGAAAAAACCATCCAAAAATCGCTACCCACCAAAGTCATCCAGAAAGATATTCTCTCGCTCAACACCAATATCTTCCAGCATCCCAATCACCGCTGAATTCATCATCGGCGGACCGCACATATAGTATTCACAGTCCTCCGGCGCAGTATGTTCATTCAGATACTCGTTATACAAAACATTGTGAATGAAGCCAGTGTAGCCATCCCAGCCTTCGATGCCCTGATCAGACAAGGCAACATGCCAGCTAAAATTCTCATGCTCCGCCGCCAGCTTATCGAACTCCTCAACGTAGAAAAGTTCTCGTTGATTTCGACCGCCGTACCAGAAAGAAATCTTTCGGTCCGTATTAATGCGCAAGAGTTGATCAAAGATATGAGCACGCATCGGTGCCATACCAGCACCGCCGCCGATGAATACCATCTCGGCTTCAGTTTCCTTGGCATAAAATTCGCCGTAAGGACCAAAAATCGTGACCTTCTCTCCCGGTTTCTTCATGAACAGATAAGAAGACATCTTGCCTGGCAGGAAATCAGTACCAGGAGGCGGTGATGCCACACGAATATTAAACTTCATAATCCCTTTTTCGTCAGGATAATTGGCCATTGAGTAAGCCCGGATGGTTGGCTCCTCAACTCTTGATACATGTTCAAACACACCGAACTTCTCCCAGTCACCCTGGTACTCTTCCTCAATGATCATGCCTCGATAAAAAATATGGTAGGGGGGGATTTCAAATTGAACATAGCCACCTGCACGGAAATCAACTTCCTCACCTTCAGGAAGTTTCAGTACCAGTTCCTTGATGAAAGTCGCGACATTGTGATTTGAGATAACCTCGCATTCCCAACGCTTCACGCCAAAGAATTCGGCTGGCACTTCAATCTTGAGATCTTGCTTAACCGCAGTCTGACAGCTGAGCCGCCAGCCGTCCTTCGCCTCACCACGGGTGAAGTGACCTTCCTCGGTCGACAACATGGAGCCACCACCATCTAGAACCCTGCAACGGCATTGGGCACAGGTGCCACCGCCACCGCAGGCAGAGGATAGAAAAATACCGGCGTCGCTAAGCGTATTTAACAGCTTACCGCCCGCACTACAGGAAATGGTTTTATCCGGATCACCATTAATTTCTATGGTGATTTGACCGGTGCTGACCAGCAAATTCCTGGCATACAGAATGACCACCACAAGCATCATGATGATGGCCGTGAACATACCTACACCTAATCCGACTTCTAAGACGTTCATACTTCGACTCTTAACTTATAGGGAGATACCGCCAAAGGACATAAAGCCCAACGACATCAATCCTACGGTAATAAAGGTAATACCCAAACCTCGTAACCCCTGTGGTATATCGCTGTATTTCAGTTTTTCCCTGATGCCAGCGAGCACGACAATCGCAATCGCCCAACCCAGGCCTGAACCGAATCCAAACACAACACTTTCAGCAAAGTTGTAATCACGACTCACCATGAACAGGGATCCACCCAGAATCGCGCAATTAACCGTAATCAGCGGCAGAAATACGCCGAGGGCGTTGTACAGTGCAGGCACATACTTATCGAGAAACATCTCTAGAATCTGCACAAGCGCGGCAATGACGCCGATGTAGGAAAGAAATCCCAGGAAACTCAAGTCAACGTCAGGTAATCCCGCCCAGGCCAGCGCACCGTCAGCAAGAAAGAATTGATACAGAAGATTGTTCACGGGAACGGTAATGGTCTGTACAACCACAACAGCAATACCGAGGCCAATCGATGTTTCAATTTTCTTCGAGATGGCGATGAAGGTGCACATACCGAGGAAATAGACGAGAGCCATGTTGTCGATGAACACCGCGCGAACAAACAGACTGAGATAATATTCAACCATCAGCGCTACACCTTCGATAAAGCGGTGTGTCCGCCAATTACAAATTCAGGTTCTTCGACCTGCTCGGTCTTCCAGGATCTAAGTGCCCAGATCAACAAACCGATGATGAAAAACGCGCTAGGTGGCAACAACATCAAACCCATGGGTGAGTACCAGCCGCCGTTGGTCACAAGAGGCAGCACCTCGAAGCCAAACAGACTGCCTGACCCAATGAGTTCTCGGATAGTCGCAACCACCATCAGCACCAGAGAATAGCCAAGGCCATTACCGATACCGTCAATAAAACTTAATCCCGGCAGATTCTGCATGGCGAAAGCTTCAGCACGCCCCATCACGATGCAGTTAGTGATAATCAAACCAACGAATACACTGAGTTGCTTGCTAATGTCATAGGCCACAGCACCCAGAATCTGGTCAACGACGATCACCAGAGACGCAATAATGGTCATCTGCACAATGATGCGAATGCTGCTGGGGATCTGGTTTCTTATCATTGAAATAAACAGGTTTGAAAACGCCGTCACCACTGTCAATGCAATACACATCACCAGCGCCACGCTCATCTTGGTCGTGACCGCGAGTGCAGAACAGATACCCAGGATCTGCAACCCAATCGGGTTGTTGGTAAATAGCGGGCTGAGTAATACTTCTTTAGAATTCATCATTATCCCCTGGGTGTAGAACCAGTTAACTCAACGGTCGCCGCTGCTCTAGGGAGAACCGCAGGGCGTAGATCATCCAGGATGGGGCCAAAACCATCTGGTCCCAGCCAATAACCAATCAGGTTCTGTACACCACGGCTCGTGAGCGTGGCCCCGGAAAGCCCATCGATCTGGTACCCATAGAGTGCCGAATCTGGATTGCTGCGCCCCTTGATGACCCTAAGCGCCACTTCCCCATCTTTGTACATGAGTTTACCCGGCCAGAGCGCTTTCCACGCCGGGTTGTCTACTTCCCCGCCTAAACCTGCGGTTTCACCATGCTCATAAAAAGTGATACCCGAAACCGTATTCAGATCACCTTCCAGTGCAATGAAGCCATACAGGATAGACCAGAGACCATAACCATGTATGGGTATTACCATCTTGCTGATATCACCATCTTCTTTCAGCAAATACACAACGCTGTAGCGCGCTCTTCTGGATATAGAGGCAATGTCGGCCAAATTCTCAAGTTCTTTTGAAATGCCTGGCTGTTTCGACGCTTTACGCTGATCGTAGGTCGCAACATCAATGCCCAGGTCCGATGCTTCGAGTGCGCTTAAAAGCCGTTTATCTTCCAGATCGACCAGACGAATCTCAAAGCTCTCAAACAATCCGGCGATATCCACATCGTCCCCGGCTGTTTCCTTATCGTAGAGACCGGCCGCCAGAAGAATGTTTTTATTTCGATCCAGTTCCTTATTCGCCTCTCTCTGGGGTTTCAAAAATACTGCCGCACTGGAAACGATGACTGAACAAACAAAACACATCAGCAACGACACGGTGATGATGTTTTTCATGGAATCCTTATCAAAGCCGCTATCAGGCGTTTTCGGTTCATTGTCCGACACGGGCAAGTCTCCTTTTCACGTTGGCGCGAACCACCACCCAGTCAAATAGGGGCGCAAACAGGTTAGCAAACAAAATCGCCAGCATCATGCCTTCCGGGAAGGCTGGATTGACGACTCGAATCAACACACACATGACACCAATTAACCCGCCATACCACCATTTGCCGGTATCGGTCATGGAAGCCGAAACCGGGTCCGTCGCCATGTACACCATGCCAAAGGCAAAACCACCCAGTACCAGATGCCAGTACCAGGGCATGGCAAACATGGGATTCGTTTCTGAGCCGATCATATTGAAGGTCACTGACATAACGACCATACCAAGCATCACACCCGCGACAATCCTCCAGGAAGCGATCTTGGAGGTGATCAGGATGAAACCACCTACAAAGATGGCCAGGGTCGAGGTTTCACCGACTGAGCCCTGCATGTTTCCGAGGAAAGCATCCACCCAGGTTAAACCCGAATTGGTCACGCCGTTCATGCCTTCGAGAGCGGCAATAGCCAGGGGGGTTGCGCCACTAAAACCATCAACAGCCGTCCACACAGCATCACCGGAAATCTCGGCAGGATAAGCAAAAAACAAAAACGCCCTGCCCACCAGTGCCGGATTAAGGAAATTCTTACCTGTGCCGCCAAATATTTCCTTGCCGATGACCACACCAAAGGAAATACCCAACGCGGCCTGCCACAAAGGAATAGAGGCGGGCACTATCAGGGAAAATAGAATGCTGGTGACAAAGAAACCCTCATTAATCTCGTGGCCGCGAATGACCGCGAACAGAACTTCCCAGATCGCGCCAACGATAAATACTGTCAGGTAAATTGGAATGTAAAAAACCGCGCCATAGACCAGGCAATCCCACCAGTTCGTTGCATCGTACCCAGCAACCAGTTCGAGCAAAAACCCACGCCAACCTTCGAGTCCCTCTATACCCATCTGGTCCATCGCCAGGTTTGCGTGCAAACCCGTGTAATACATGCCAGCGAACATCGGGAAAAAGGCGCACCACCAAACCGTCGTCATTACGCGTTTAAAGTCGACGGCATCTCTGACGTGTGACGATGTTTTGGTGACAATCCCGGGCGAATAGAGGATCGTGTCGATCATCTCGTAGATCGCATAATATCGTTCAAACCTGCCACCTGTTTCAAAGTGCGGCTCAATACTGTCTAGTAGATCACGCAAAGACATCAACTAACTCTCTGTTTCGATTCGCGTCAACATGCGCCGCAGATAAGGTCCATATTCATACTTACCGGGACATGCGAACGTACACAGCGCGATGTCCTCCTCATCAAGCTCCAGTAGGCCAAGTTCTACGCAGGCGTCAAAGTCGCCAACTACCAATGCCCGAAGCAGTTGAGTGGGTAATATGTCGAGAGGCATGACTTCTTCATAGGTACCGATTGTGATAATTGACCGGGGACTGCCATATGTCGTCGTCGACATATCGTATTGCTTGCGACCGAGAAATGCGGAGATAAAGAGCCTGGTCAGTGAAAACTTTTGCACGCCTGGCATGACGAAATCCAACAATTCCCGTTCAGTGCCTTCCCGCAGGACTGACACCTGGTGGTGGAATCTCCCAATATATGCCGTGGCATCCCTGGCTATGCGACCATCCAGAACCGAACCACTGATCACGCGATGATTACTGTCGTTCAACTCACCTGAGGTAATTTCCGCGGTGCTGGCGCCCATCCGGGTTCGCAGCAATCTTGGATGCTTGACTTCAGGACCGGCCAGTGAGATCACTCTGTCAAAGAACAACCTGCCCGTTGTAAATAGCTGACCTATCGAAATGACATCCTGATAACCAATACTCCACACAGTTCGATTGGTGTGGACGGGATGCAGGAAATGAATGTGTGTACCGGCATTCCCCGATGGATGCGGGCCTGCAAATTGTTCGGCTTTGACCTGCGGGTTATCGGACACTGGCACGGTTGAACCTGCATTTGTGCACACGAATACCGGGCCATCGGTAAGCCGGGACAATACATCGATACCCGCCAGGTAAGCATCGGCTTGTTCGTTGATAAAGAGCGATGGGTCGCCACACAGGGGCCGTGTATCTGCCGCTGTGACAAATATGGCATCTGGGGTCGTGTCGGGGCCCGGAACCTTGCTGTAAGGGCGGGTTCTCAGGGCAGTCCACTGCCCACTGTCGACCAGGACCTCGACTACCGTGTCCCTGCCCAGGCTCATTAGTTCTGCTGGCGGGTAACTGGCAAAGGTTTGCGCCTCGTCACCAGAAATCTCAACCACCAGGGATTCAAACACACGTTTTTCACCACGATTGATTGCGACCACGGTGCCTGATGCGGGCGAAGTGTATTTAACGCCGGGGGTTTTCTTGTCCGTAAAGACCAGTTGCCCTGCCTTGACCCTGTCGCCTTCACGGACCGCCATGGTCGGCTTCATACCCGGATAGTCATAGGCGACAAGTGCAACCTGCCTGATCTCTGGACCGTCTTCGATGGTCTGTTTCGGACTCCCACTAATGGGCAAATCGAGTCCGCGTTTTGTCTTAATCATGCCTGCCTGACAACGCCTTTCGGGTCAAAAGTGTAATGTTTGTTAATAAATCCGGAAAAAATCGAGTGCTTTGGGAAAAAAGCCCAATTCTGATCATCATGGGCCGTTACTGGCCTCCAGAAAATCGCCGCAATTATAGTGAGCTGGGCTTTATATATCTATAGAAACCTCAGTGAACTGCCGGTTATTTCGCGGGCTTATAGCCGTTGCCTAGCAGGCTGCTAGGCTGACTTCAACTTGGTGACTTCCACCCTGGCCTGTTCACCGGTCACGGGTTGCGGAGGAACAATCGGATATTTGATACCCGCCATCTTTTGGCCGACCCGAACCACCTGACAGGAGTATCCAAACTCGTTGTCATACCAGACATAGAGTATCACCCGGCGGCCCGTCACAATGGTTGCATGTGAATCAATGATCCCGGCGTGGCGGTTACCAATAAAATCGGTGGATACCACCTCGTTGGATATCGTATATTCAATTTGCCGGTTCATGGCACTATTGAGTGAAACGTCCCGAAGAAAGCCATTAACTTCCTCCACACTGGTTTCTCGCTCCAGTGTCAGGTTGAGAATCGCCATCGATACATTGGGCACCGGCACTCGAATTGAATTACCCGTTAGCTTGCCCGCGAGTTCCGGCAACAGTTTGCCGATGGACTCCGTTGCATTGGTTTCCGTCAGCACCATGTTAAGCGGCGCACTTCGACCCCGTCGAGCTTTGCTATGGGTGTTGTCGTGCAGATTCTGGTCATCGGTATAGGCATGCACGGTCTCCATATGACCGTGAACGATGCCAAACTCATCATTCATGCATTTCAGCACCGGCACGATCGCATTGGTCGTACAGGAAGCCGCAGCAATGAGGGTATCTTCAGGCTCGATCAGGTCAGAGTTAACACCGGACACAATATTCTTCAGGTCACCCTTGCCGGAGGTCGTCAACAGGACCTTGGCGACACCCTTCGCCTGAAGGTGCTTTGACAAACCTTCTCTATCACGCCAGACGCCGGTCGAGTCAATCACCAGGGCATTTTTAATGCCGTATTGGGTGTAGTCGATAGCGGCTGGATCTGTGGCGTAAACAAATCTAATGACATTACCATTGCAGATCAGTGCCTGATTCTCAACGTCGACCCGAATAGTGCCCTTGAAAGGACCATGGACAGAATCGCGACGCAGCAGGCTGGCTCTTTTACTCAGGTCTTCAGCCAGGTTTTTTGGTGGTCGCAGTACGACCGCGCGCTGCACCAGGTTCTGGCCGCCAGCCGCTTTTTCCACCAGCAGGCGAGTCACCAATCGGCCTATTCGACCAAACCCATACACCACGACATCCCTCGGTTCATGACTGACGGTATCATGTCTGCCGAGAATCTCGGCACATTCCCGCTCGACATACGCCTGGGTAGACAGCCCCTCATTATCTGCCATGAAATTGGTAGTCAGCTTACCGACGTCGATGTGCGCGGGGCCGAGGTCCAGCTTGTGCAACACTTCCAGAACCGGGTGCGTTTCGAACTCCGACATTTCGTTTTGCTCGATCTGACGAACAAAGCGATGCGCCTTCATTAATTCAATCACGGCCTGGTTATACAGAGGCACACCATAAATGTAGATCACGACATTTCGTCGATACAGGCCACCAATAATTGGAATCATTGCTTCGGCAAGTGCTTCACGCTCTTTAAAATCAGCGAATACGCCGTCAAGTCCAGGTTTGGCCAAGGTTACTCCTCCAATATGGGGTCATTACAGTCAAATAAGGCGCCGCACGTTAACACAACATTAACAACAACATTGAAAACACTGGATTCAACGCTGGGCAAACGCCAAATCGGCGTATTATTGATTTTCGTAGTGCAATACGCAACAAAAGTGCAATACACAACAAAAGCGACCAGGGAGCCTCTGATTAATCAGAGCTTCCCTGGTCACTAAGCGTCGACAGTAAATTGAGTAGCTGCGCATCCTGATCAAGTGCAAATTCAAACTGACTCAAAAAATCCATACCGAGCAGACCATCCACCCTGCCCCTGGCACGAGTCAGCCCCAGGGCGCCTATCCTCATCGGCGCTATTCGCTGGCTACCGAGCGAAAAGGAGCTTATTGACACCAGGGGCGCCCGAACCACGCCGTTAGCCGTAGAGAAATTTACGGTTGGTCCATTCAGGGAATACCCAAGCCTCCTGAGCACACCCGGCGCGAGAATCGTCATTGAGGCGCCGGTATCGATCAGCAAAGTCACTTCGATGAAATCATCCACGGTCGCCTGAATCAGAAACTGATCTCCGCTGCGCTCAAGCGGAATTACTTCAAGCGGCGATTCATCGTCAGTCGTTGAAAGCAAGGCAATCAGCTCCCGGGCTTTACCCCCTAACCGGTGATGATTTTCAATCTGTGCAAGGACGGGCAAGGCCGCTTCAGGATTATCCATTTCAATTCGGAATTCAGCGAGCAATAGGTAGTATTCGGCTCGCTCTGGCATGGCCAGCGTCAGACTTTCGTACAAGGCATCAACTTCACCAAATTTTTGCAATGCCATGAGCTGATCTACACGTCGCTTGACAGTTTCATCGAGCAGTTGAGAAAGCTGCGCCACTTCGGCTTCAGTATGTAAGACGACCAGCTCTGCCTGCATCAGTAATTCAAGTGCCGCATGAAAACTCCGATGGGCAATGAGCGCAATGACCTCCTGCTCCATCTGCTGAAAAGCGGTAAGGCGCCTTTGCGCTCTTGCTAATTTCGGTGCTGTGTCAGCAACTGCAGGCACCGAAATCACCGCTGGCGATACCTGCGTAGTCTCGCGCCATAAATAGAAGCCAAGGCTGATGCCCCCAACAAATCCCGACAGGGTAAATAGTGCGGTCACTAGCAACCGGCCTTTCTGAACTCGCCTCATAGCCCGGATGTTAGCCCTAAGGAACCTCTGATTAATATCTTTTCCCGCGATGACCGCGTTGAACCCGTAATCATTCTCCGTGCGAGTTCGCCTTGTCCTCACGAAAAAATCCAATTAATCAGAGCTTCCCTAACCGCGTAACCTGGGAAATGGGTCTTGAGTTCTGCGGCTGAAACGGTAATCTTCACACCCCTTTGAAACACGCGTCCGCCCTATGGCCCTGGCAGAACTACCGAGCAAGTCCGGCGACAGACGCAGATGGTCGAACCTGCCCGGGGCAGCGGCAACCCATGCCATCAGCCAGGCCGCCCTCAAAACCCCCGGAATGATTCTGGTTATCTCGGCAGACACCCAGAGTGCAGAACGATTACAGGACGAACTCAGGTTTTTTCTGGGGGATCAGCGTCCAATCCTGCATCTACCAGACTGGGAAACGCTGACTTATGACAGCTTTTCGCCGCACCAGGACATCATTTCAGAACGGCTCGATGTGCTCAATCAACTGGCCATTAGTGACACCGGTATTGTCATTATTCCGGCGACAACCCTCATCCAGAGAATCGCGCCGACTCAATTCATACTGGGCAGCAGCCTGGTATTGGCAAAGGGCCAGAAATTCGATATTACCGCGATGCGCCGACGACTGCAGGGCGCCGCTTATCGAGCCGTGGAAACCGTATTTGAGCATGGCGAGTACGCCGTTCGCGGCGCCATTATGGATATCTTCCCGATGGGTTCGGAGCACCCTTATCGGATTGATCTGTTTGACGACGAGATTGATTCTCTTCGCACTTTTGACCCTGAAACCCAGCGGTCCATCGATCAGGTTGACAACATTTCACTACTACCGGCGAGGGAATTTCCACTCACCGATGACGCGATTAAACTTTTCAAGAATCAATGGTTCCAGACGTTCCATTCCGATGCCCGGGAATGCCCCATCTATCGGGACGTGTCACAAGGACTTTCACCGGCAGGTATTGAGTATTACTTGCCACTTTTTTTCGACAAGGTGGATACCCTGTTCGACTACCTGCCGCCTGACACGCTGATATTTTGTGATGACATCGAAGAAAAGCTCCGTAGCCACTGGCAGGAAACGAAAGACCGGTACGAAAATCTGCGCTACGACATCCAAAAGCCCATTCTGCCACCCGAGGAAATCATCCTACCGCCGGACGAACTCTTTGCCCGTTTAAAAGCCTACCCGCGTATCGATTTTCGGCAAGAAGCCGACGACAGGGAGCACTCCTGGGGCTACGGCATCCTGCCGGATCTCACGATCAATGAGAGAGGCCAGCATCCACTGGCCGCGCTAACGAATTTTGTTGAGTCCGCAACCAGCCGACTACTCATTGTTGCTGAATCCAACGGCCGACGGGAAGTGGTCGATGAACTTCTCACCCGCCACGGCATGCATGCAAAAGTCGTCGAGCACTGGCATGAGTTTATCAATAACAATCACAAACTCTGTCTTACTGTTGCCCCATTGGAACGCGGTCTGGTCATAGACAGTCTTTCACCTGATTTCAGCGGCATTGCCCTGATCACCGAACAACAACTGTTTGGTGATCGTGTCCTGCAGAAACGGCGACGCAACCGCGAAAAGGGAAACTTCGCCGAACTCGCCATCAAGAGCCTGACCGAGCTCAGCATCGATGCACCGGTTGTGCACATTGATCACGGGGTTGGTCGATACCAGGGCTTACAAACCCTTCGCATTGATGGTCAGGAAACTGAATTCCTCACCCTTGTCTACCAGGAAGAAGCCAAGCTGTATGTGCCGGTCTCGTCCTTACACCTGATATCAAGATACACAGGGGCAGGCGAAGGTCTGGCACCCTTACACCGCCTGGGCGGTGAAACCTGGCAAAAAGCGAAACGCAAGGCAGCCGAACAGGTTCATGATGTCGCGGCAGAACTGCTGAATATCTACGCAAGGCGTGAGGCCAAAAAAGGATTCAGCTATCCCGAACCAGATGATAACTATGAAGAGTTCGTCCGGTCCTTCCCTTTCGAAGAAACCCCGGATCAGGAATCAGCGATAGAGAGTGTTATTGCAGACATGGTAGCGGAAAAATCCATGGACCGACTTATTTGCGGTGATGTTGGATTCGGTAAAACAGAAGTTGCCATGCGCGCTGCCTTTATCGCCCTGCAGTCAGGTAAACAGGTAGCAGTGCTAGTCCCCACGACACTGCTTGCTCAACAGCACACAAGAACCTTTGTTGATCGGTTCGCAGACTGGCCGGTCAACATTGATTCTATTTCGCGATTCAAGACAAAAAAGGAACAGCGGGAAGTCATCGATCGAATGCGCACCGGCCATCTCGATATAGTGATTGGCACCCATGCATTAATCTCCGATGGCCTGGAATTCAAGAACCTCGGTTTGTTGGTCATCGATGAGGAACACCGGTTTGGCGTGCGCCAGAAAGAAAAACTTAAATCGCTGCGCGCCGAGGTCGATATCCTGACGCTCACAGCAACGCCAATTCCCAGAACCCTCAATATGGCCATGTCTGGCATGCGCGACCTTTCCATTATTGCAACACCGCCTGCGAAACGACTTTCCATCAAGACCTTTGTCAGGCAACACAACGATGGCCTTATCAAGGAGGCAATCCAACGGGAGCTCATGCGTGGCGGCCAGGTTTACTATCTGCACAATGAAGTACGCACCATTGAGAATACCGCGGAGAAACTGCAAGAGATGGTACCCCAGGCAACCATCGCCATCGGCCACGGCCAGATGCGAGAACGTGAACTCGAACAAGTGATGTCCGATTTCTATCATAAAAGAGCAAATGTACTGGTCTGCTCGACCATCATTGAAACCGGGATTGATATACCCAGTGCCAACACCATTATCATGGACCGCGCTGACAAATTTGGTCTGGCGCAGTTGCACCAGTTACGAGGCCGTGTCGGCCGATCGCATCACCAGGCCTATGCTTATCTGCTAACTCCCCATCCAAAGGCAATGACCCCGGACGCTGTAAAACGACTCGATGCAATAGCCGATGCTGAAGATCTGGGCGCGGGTTTCATTTTAGCGACCCTTGATCTGGAGATTCGGGGCGCAGGAGAACTTCTGGGGGACGAACAAACCGGTAACCTGCAGACGATCGGCTACTCGCTGTATATGGAAATGCTGGACCAGGCCGTGAAAGCTATTCGAGAGGGTAAAACCCCCAATCTGGACAGACCCCTTCGTGAAGGCACCGAGGTTAACCTGCACTTACCGGCACTGATTCCCAATGATTATTTACCAGACGTGCATATGCGCCTGGTGTTGTACAAGCGAATTTCTAATGCCGGATCTGAAGAGCAGCTGCGAGAATTACAAGTCGAAATGATTGATCGCTTTGGACTGTTGCCAGAGCCTGTTAAGACCTTGTTCAGGATCACAGCACTAAAACTCATTGCCGAAAGTCTGGGCATAAAGAAACTTGATGCAGGTGAAAATGGTGGCAAGATTGAATTTGATCAGGAAACGACCGTCGATCCCGGCGCCATCGTGGCACTGGTTCAATCGGAGCCTCACCGCTACAGGCTGGCCACTGCGAACCAACTCATCTTCGATGATAAGATGGAAAAAATTGAAACACGCTTTAACAAGGTGGAACGTTTGCTGGAGCGATTGGAGAAGAGACGAATTGCCGTTGCTAGTTAGGGAAGCTCTGATTAATTGGATTTTTTCGTGAGGACAAGGCGAACTCGCACGGAGGACGATTACGCGTTCAACGCGGTCATCGCGGAAAAAGTGATGCGGCATACCGACATTAATCAGAGGTTACCTAAACTCATTTTGCCACTCACCATGATCCTGCTGGTCGGATTCTTGACACCTTCGAGCGCCATTCAGGCGGACCAGGCACTCAGAAGTTGGTACCAGGTGGATGTCATTATCTTCAAGCCAAGACAATCCGACCTGGACGATGAGAGCTGGCAGGAACCTGCACAGAGCTACCCGGAAACGGTCATTGCCGTATTCGAACCCGGGGCGTTCAAACTTTCGCAGCTCGAACAACTGGAAGAAGTATCATTGACACTCTCGGGGCAAGAAGTTCCATCCTTAGGCAGGGATGATTTTCTGTTCGACTCCCAAAGCAACCGACAACGAAATCGCCGGGTCATTGAATCTTTTACGGGCGTGCCGCGAGAGACGATCGCAGCTCCTTTGGATTCGGATACCGCGCCTGACACTGATACCAGTACGCAAGAACCAATCACCGACATCGCCGCCCTGATAGCTGAGGCAAACCCCAGGTCGATGGGCAAGCTCGCGTTTAGCCGAACCGAGGAAACCTCTTCACTAGGTTCCGTCCTGCGAAGGCTGAATCGATCTTCCAGGTTTAAAGTGTTGTCACACTATTCCTGGATACAGCCCATCGACGGCGAACCAACACCCATCATGGTGCAGGCCGGCAAACGCTATGATGATCGATTTGAAATTGAAGGCACACTGTCGCTCAGTCGTTCACGATATCTGCATGTGCATACGGATCTCTGGTACACCCAGTTCGAACCAAAAGGCGGCAGCACCAATCCGTACCAATCAGGATTTCGGTCAAACCTGCCGGACGAAACCCTTGCGGCCTATCCTGATCTGGTAAAAGTAGAACGAGAACGGGGCCAGTATTACGCAGCGAGAAGTCATGCCATGGTTCAATCACGTCGAATGCGCAGTGGCGAGATGCACTATATCGACCATCCGCTCTTTGGCATTGTGATTCAGATCAACCGCTATACGCTCGACCCAGAGATGCAACTTCGGGCGGCGTCAGACTGACAGCAC
>Ga0209554_1000040_pt1 | contig 87014 bp, 85 predicted proteins | sample MarorgKNORR_S2LV_5_FD_188221 | JGI IMG/M metagenome (GOLD analysis project Ga0209554, IMG submission 188221) | Marine microbial communities from the Southern Atlantic Ocean, analyzing organic carbon cycling - Bottom_A/KNORR_S2/LV (SPAdes) (version 2) | ecosystem: Environmental > Aquatic > Marine...
GACGAGCGGAGGACCTCGTCGATGTGCACGGTGATCCCCATGGTGCGATCGGTCACTCCGGAACCGTCGTCGTACCGGTTGACGCCGACGGTCTCCACGTCGGCAGCGGTTCCCAACACGACCAGGTCGGCATCGAGAATCTGGTCGGTGAGGTTCTCGTAGCCGAGTATGTAGCTGACCTTGACCCGCGATTTCAACGAGGCGGGCGGATCCGACGACTGCCCCAGCCCGCACGACGCAGCCAGCGTCGCCATCACGAGGAGAACCACGAACCTCCGGACCATTTCACCACTCTCACGCATGCGGGCCGGCCGCGCAGGTGTTCGTGGCGATTCCCTGCGGCACACTCCTGCGGTGGACCCTGAACTCTCGATGATCGTCGACGGCCGGCAGGTGGTCGTGCCCGACGACGGCTCGACGCTTCTCGACGTGCTGCGGGAACGGCTCGGCATCACCTCGGTCAAGGACGGGTGCAGCCCGCAGGGCCAGTGCGGCTGCTGCACGGTGCTCGTCGACGGCCAACCCCGGGTCTCGTGCGTGACGCCGGCGCGGCGCGTGGTCGGCCGCACCATCACCACGCTCGACGGCCTCCCCGAGTCGGAGCAGCGGGCCTGGGCCTCCGCCTTCTGTTCGACCGGCGGCAGCCAGTGCGGGTTCTGCACTCCGGGGATCGTCGTGCGCCTCGCCGGCCTGCGAGCCTCCGGCGAGACCGATCGGGACCGGGCGGCCCGGTCGCTCCACGCCCACCTCTGCCGCTGCACCGGCTGGCAGACGATCCTCGAGGCCTGGGACGCCTACGGCACCGGTGCATGGACGGGCGATCCGGAACTCGCCGCCCACCGCGCCGAGCTCGAGGGACACGTCGCCCAGACGGTCGGGCCCGACGTGGTACTCGGCCGCGGTGGGTTCGCCGCCGACACCGTCCCCGACGACCACCTCGTGGCCGTGCCCGATGGCCACGGCGGCTTCGGCATCGGCGAGACGCTGGCCGAGGCGCGTGCCGTAGCCGGCAAGGTCCAGGGACGCCGCACCACGGTCTCCCCGCGGGCCCCGCTGGTCCTGCCCCCCGGCGACTGGGCGGCGACGCTTCGCACCTCCTGGGTCGAACCGGCCTACCTCGAGACCGACGCCGCCTGGTGTGTGCCGGGAGGCGAACCGTCGTCACCGCTCGCCAACGGCGGCGCCTTCGGCGGCAAGGCGAGCTCGACGGCATCCGCCGATGCGCGACGCCTCGCCGACGAGCAAGGCCGACCGGTCCTGGTGCTGTACGCCCGCGAGGACACCGTGCGGCTCGGCCCGAAGCGCCCACCGGTCGCCGGAGGCGTCGACTCCGACGGTCGGGGCGTGCTGCGGGTCGCCCGCACGCCCGGCATCACCGAGGCTGTCGCACGGGTCGCCCCGGACCTGTTCGTCGAGGAGGTCGACGTCGTCGGTCCGCCCACCTCGGCCGACCTGCGGGCCGCCGGCTGGGCCGAGGCCGTGGCGCTGCTGGCCGCCGCCAGCGGCGAGGTCGGCACGGTGACCAGCCCCGAAGGGGGATCGGCGACCGCCGAGGTCGATGGCGAGGGCATCCGGGTCACCGTTCGCTGTGGCGATCCGCTCGACGCAACCGTCCTGCGCTCCTACTGCGTCGGCGCAGCCCACATGGCCTGGAGCTGGGTCACCTCCGAGTCGCTGGTCGTCGACGACGAAGGCGTCGTCCACGACCTGACCGTCCGGTCCTTCGACGTGGTGAGGGCCACCGAGACGCCCCCCATCGAGGTCACGATCGAACCCGACGACGGTGAGCCCTGCAACGGCTCCGACGCCGTGTTCGCGGCGGTGGCCGCCGCCACGTGGTTGACTCGCGGTGCGCCGGAGACCTGGCCGACCGGCACCTGAGCCACGAGGAGAACCCCGATGACCGACACGCCGAAGCCCGTTGGCCCCTACACCCCGATCGTGCGGGTGGGCGACGTCCTGCTCACCAGCGGACAGATCGGCATCGCCGACGGAGCGCTCGTCGACGGCGGCCTCGAAGGCCAGCTCACCCAGGCCCTCGCCAACCTCCGGGCGGTCCTCGAATCCGAGGGCGCCTCGATGGACGACGTGGTCAAGACGACCGTTTTCCTGGTCGACATGGGCGACTACGCGGCCATGAACATGATCTACTGCGAGGCCTTCGGCGACCACCGCCCGGCCCGTTCCGCCGTCGCCGTCGCCGCCCTGCCCCTGGGGGCAAGGGTCGAGATCGAGGCGATCGCCCACACCGGCTGACCCGGGCCAACCGACGGGCCGTTTCCCCGACACCGCCCAGGGTCTGGCAGACTGCCGTCATGGCCGGAGCAGTGATCATGATCGTGGTGCTCGTCGTCGTGATTCCCGTCGGCATCCTCATGAGCGGCGCGCTGGGGGCCTTCGCCCTCGGCAGGCTGCTCAAGCGCGACGCCGATGAACGCCACGAGGGCTCCGAACTGCTCGAGGTGAGCGAGGCCAACCCCTACGCAGGCCCCGCCGACGACTGACGTTTCCCCGGCCTGCTGCCCGGAGACCTAACCGGTCGGCATGCCCCAGCGCGACTGGCCGAACCGGTAGCCCACCGACCGGACGGTGTGGATCAGGCCGGCGTGCTCCTCGCCCAGCTTCGCCCGCAGGCGACGGATGTGCACATCGACCGTCCGGGCACCGCCGTAGTAGTCGTAGCCCCACACCCGACTCAACAGGGTCTCGCGGGTGAACACCTTGCCGGGGTGCGAGGCGAGGAACTTGAGCAGCTCGTACTCCATGTACGTGAGGTCGAGCGGCTGGCCGTCGATGGCCGCCTGATAGGTCTCGACGTTCAACGCCAGCGGCCCGTACTCGACCAGGTCGGGACGCGAACCCCGACCCGTCCGCCAGAACAGGTGCCGCAACCTGGCGGTCAACTCGACCGGGCGGACCGGCGCGAGGCAGAAGTCGTCGAACAGGTCGTCGCGCAGTTCGAGGTCCTCGAGCTGGTTGGCGCCGACCAGGAGCAGCAGCGGCTCGAGGGGCATCTCGCCCTTGCGGAGCCGGCGGCAGAGGGCAAAGGCGGCCTCGGGATCGACATCGGCGACGACGACGGCCCCGGCCCACCCCTCGTCGGGTTCCTCGGCGATGGCGGCGTCCGGGTCCCCGCAGGACTTCCACGACCAGCCGCCGAGGTCGAGCGCCTGCGCCAGTTCCGGCGGGGGCGGGTCGGGGAAGACGAGGAGTGGATCCATCGGGGGCCTGCCGTCACCAGGACGGCAGGTAACGCTCCAGCTCGAACGGCGTGACCTGCCGCTGGTATTCGTCCCACTCGACCCGCTTGTTGCGCAGGAACCACTCGAAGATGTGGTCGCCGAGCGTGTCCCGGACGAGTGCAGAGCCCTCCATCTCGTCGAGTGCCTCGGCAAGGTTCGAGGGCAGCGGTCGTACGCCGAGTTCCGCCAGGTCGTCGGGTCCGAGCTCGTGGAGGTTGTGCACGGCCTCGGCAGGCAGCTCGTAGCCCTCCTCGATCCCCCGCAGGCCGGCCGCCAGGATCACGGAGAAGGCCAGGTACGGATTGCAGGCCGGGTCGAGCACCCGGTACTCGATGCGGGTGGACTGCGTCTTGCCCGGCTTGATGATCGGCACCCGCACCAGCGCCGAGCGGTTGTTGCGGGCCCAGGAGATGAAGCGCGGGGCCTCGTAACCCTCGTTGATTCTCTTGTACGAGTTGACCAGCTGGTTGGTGATCGCAGTGATCTCCCGGGCGTGGTGGAGCAACCCGGCGATGAAACCGTGGCCCTCCACCGAGAGGCCGTCCTCGCTGTCGGGATCGTGGAAGGCGTTGGCACCGTCACGGAACAGCGACAGGTGCGTGTGCATGCCCGAGCCCTGGACGCCGTTGAGTGGCTTCGGCATGAACGTGGCGTGGATGCCCTGCTCCATGGCGATCTTCTTCACGGTCAGGCGCAGCGTCATCACGGCATCGGCCATCGACAGCGCATCGGTGTACTGGAGGTCGATCTCGTGCTGGCTGGGACCGTCCTCGTGGAACGAGTACTCCACCGGGATGGACAGGGCCTCGAGCATGTGCAGGGTGCGCTTACGCAGGTCCGACGAGACATCGGCGGTGGTGAGGTCGAAGTACGAGGCGCCGTCGAGCGGCTGGGGCACGCCGCCGTTGGCGTCGGCGAAGTAGAAGAACTCGACCTCGGGGGCGCAGTACATCTCGAACCCCGCCTCCCTGGCGCGGCCGATGTTGCGGCGCAGGACCTGGCGGGGATCGCCGGCGAACGGCGTGCCGTCGAGTTGGGTGATGTCGCAGAACATGATGCCCGAGGGCTCGTCCTCGGCGGCCCAGGGGAGCAGCTCGAAGGTGCCGGGATCGGGTATGGCCAGCACGTCGCTCTCCTGGACCCGGCTGAAGCCGTCGATCGCCGAGCCGTCGAACTGCAGGCCCTCCTCGAACACCTTCTCGAGCTCGGCCGGCGAGATCGCCACCGACTTGTGGCGGCCGAGTACATCGGTGAACCAGAGTCGGATCAGGCGGACCCCGCGCTCCTCGACGGTGCGCAGGACATAGTCACGTTTACGGTCGGCGTCATTCTCCACGGCACCATCATGCGGCATCGATGCCCCGCGCGCCAAGGGGCTTCCATGCGTTCACAGTCCGTTCACACAAGGGCAACAGCAGGGAAACTGCCGTTGTGGCATCGTGTATCCGACCCGGAGACCTTCCGGGCCCGACAACATCGGAGCGGACGGCCGGACCGTCCGTCGTCCACCCCGACCTGGAGACTGACACCAATGGCGATCAGGGCCGAATACATCTGGATCGACGGCACGAAGCCACTGCCGTACGTCCGCTCGAAGACGAAGATCATCGACGCCGGCACGACCGAGTTCCCGATCTGGGGATTCGACGGCTCGAGCACCAACCAGGCCCCGGGTGACAACTCCGACTGCGTGCTGCGACCCGTGTTCAGCTGCCCGGACCCGATCCGTGGAGGCGACGACGTCCTGGTGCTCACCGATGTCTGCCTCCCGGACGGCAACATGACGCCCCACCCGACCAACACCCGTGTGGCCTGCGTCGAGACCTACGCGAAGTACGCCGACCAGGATCCCTGGTTCGGGATCGAGCAGGAGTACACGTTCTTCAGGGAGAACCGTCCGCTGGGCTGGCCGATCGAGGGCTACCCCGCCCCGCAGGGCCCCTACTACTGCGGCGTCGGCGCCATCGAGATCGCCGGTCGCGACATCGTCGAGGACCACACCCAGGCGTGCATGGACGCCGAGCTGAACATCTCGGGCACCAACGCCGAGGTCATGCTCGGGCAGTGGGAGTTCCAGATCGGCCCCGAGGATCCGGTGGCGGTCAGCGACCACCTCTGGGTCGCCCGCTATCTCCTGTACCGCATCGCCGAGAACTACAAGGTGGATGCCACGCTCAGCGCCAAGCCCATCAAGGGCGACTGGAACGGCGCAGGCGCCCACACCAACTTCTCGACCAGCGCGATGCGCGAGGGGTACGACGCCATCATCACGGCCTGCGAGTCGCTGGGCGCCGAGGGCAAGATCGAAGAGCACCTCGCCGGCTACGGCACCGGCTCCGAGGAGCGCCTCACCGGCGACCACGAGACCCAGCGCTTCGACTCGTACAACTACGGCGTCTCCGACCGCGGCGCCTCGGTGCGCATCCCCTGGCAGGTCCACCTGGAGGGCAAGGGCTACATCGAGGACCGTCGCCCGAACGCCAACATGGACCCGTACGTGGTCACCCAGCTGATCACCAACACCTGTTGCGAGGCCCTGGCCGGGTCGTAGTCGCCACCTTCGCGTCGAACGGCCCCGGAGTCCGCTCCGGGGCCGTTCCGCGTTCTGGGCACGGCTGCCCGGGGACCCCATCGGTACGCTCCAACCATGAACCGCCTGCGGGTCGCCATGATCCAGGTGAACAGCGTCGTCGGAGACCTCGAAGGCAACGTGGCGCGTGTCCGCTCCGCCCTGGGCGAGGTCGTCGACTGCGACGTGGCCGTCTTCCCGGAGATGGTGCTCACCGGCTACCCGCTCGAGGACCTCGTCCTCAAGCCGCGCTTCGTGGCCGACAGCCGGGCCGCCATGGAGACGCTGGCAGCGGAGAGTGGCGACTGCGCACTGGTCCTCGGATTCGCCGACCCCGGGCCGGAGGGCAGCGTCCACAATGCCGTCGCCGTGTGTCGCGGTGGCGCCGTGGTCGGCGTGTACCACAAGCGTGAACTCCCCAACTACAGCGTGTTCGACGAAGCCAGGCACTTCCGGGCCGGCACCACCCCGCAGGAGCTGTACCGGATCGGCGGGGTCAGGGTCGGCCTGACCGTCTGCGAGGACCTCTGGGTAGCCGACGGGCCGGTGGACCGCCTGGTCGCCGGTGGCGCCGAGCTGCTGGTCACGGTCAACGGCTCGCCCTACCACCAGGGCAAGTTGGCCGAACGCGAAGCCACCATCGTGGCCACCGCCACCTCATCGGGTCGGCCCCTCGTCTACGTCAACCTGGTCGGCGGCCAGGACGAACTCGTCTTCGACGGCGGTTCGATGGTGGCCGACCCCTCGGGCACCATCGTGGCCAGGGCACCCCGTTTCGACGAGGCGATCGTGATCGTCGACGTCGATGTTCCGGAAGTGCCGCACGCCGAGGGCGGCCTCCCCGTCGTCGAGGTGTCGGAGGCCGTCGATCGTGGTGACCGTGTCGTGCCGCGACCCGTCCCGCCCCTCGAGCCGATGGCCGAGATCTACGGCGCACTCGTCACCGCCACCCGCGACTACGTCCTCAAGAGCGGCTTCACCGACATCTGCCTCGGCCTGTCGGGAGGCATCGACTCCGCACTCGTCGCCACCATCGCCGCCGACTCCCTCGGTCCCGAGCACGTCCATGCCGTGCTCATGCCGTCCCGCTACTCGAGCGACCACTCGGTCACCGACGCCGAGTCCCTCATCGCCGAGCAGGGCCTCGACGGCATGACCATTCCCATCGAGGATGCCCACGTGGCGCTGCGCGGCCTGCTCGAATCGGCGGTCGGCGATCGGGGCGACGGACTCGTCGACGAGAACCTGCAGGCCCGTATTCGGGGAGTGCTGCTCATGGCGCTCTCCAATGCCCACGGCTGGCTGGTCCTGACCACCGGCAACAAGAGCGAGTCGGCCGTCGGCTACTCGACGCTCTACGGCGACACCGCAGGGGGCTACGCCTCGATCAAGGACGTCTACAAGACGACGGTGTACGATCTGTGCCGCTGGCGCAATGTCCAGTCGGTGCACGGTGGCGGGGGACCGTTGATCCCCGACACGATTCTCGCCAAGCCTCCGTCGGCCGAGTTGCGGCCCGACCAGCGTGACGACCAGAGCCTGCCGCCCTACGACGTGCTCGATCCGCTACTCGAGGCGTACATCGAGGGCGATCGCACCCGGGCCGAGCTCGTGGCCTCCGGGTTCGCCGCCGATCTCGTCGACCGGGTCGTGCGCCTCGTCGACGGCGCCGAGTACAAGCGCCGCCAGACGCCGCACGGCGCCCGGGTCACCCGCAAGGGCTTCGGTCGGGACCGTCGACTCCCGGTCGTCAACCGCTACCGGGGCTGACCGTGATGTCCGTCGACCCTGACCCGACCCCGGTGACCGCCGCCGAGGGAGCACGTACCTGGAGCGGACTCGCCTGGTTCTGCGCCGCCCTGTTCGAACGCTTCGGTGCGTGGTCCAACGACGGCGCCGATCCGTCCTCGGCCAGGGAGTTGGCATCGCTCAGCCGCCGACTCGGGGAACACGTGGCCTGGTGGCAGGGGCTCGTGCCCGACTCGCTGCTGCTGGCCGACGAGGTCCTCGACGGCCCCGTGGACCCAGGGGTGGCGATGCTCGTCGAAGCGCTCGCGGCGGTGCCCCCCGGCGGCCGGCTCGCCGCTGCCGCAGCGGTCGCGGATGTCCTCGACGCAGACCTGGCCCTGCTCGCCGGGAGGCTTGGAACCGTCGGCGACGCTCCCGCCCGACGGATCATCCGACTCGTCCGAGCCGACCTCGAGGACCGACCGGCAGGTGGGAGCCCGCTCGATGGACAGGCCCCGGGGTTGCAGGGAGCGCTCGCAGCCGCTCGACCGATCACGGGAGAAACGGCCGGCTGAACGGATTCTCGTAGTTTCGTGACGAACGTCACGTTCGCGAGTTGTGGTCGGCAGGCTCTTCGATAACGTGACCGACGAACGGTGAGGGCGACGCCGAGTGTCGTCTGCAAGGTGTCCGAGAGGATGCCGGCAGGCCCGGCGAGCGCCCCGGGGAGGCAACGGAGGGCACCGCAGAGGAGCCTTCCGACAACGGAGGAGAGCCGAGATTGGCGAAGGATCGGGTCGAACGGGACGAGGAAGACCTCGTCCGGCTATATCTCACCGACATCGGCCAGTACCCCCTCCTGACCAAGGAGGGTGAGGTCCGACTCGCCCAGCAGATCGAGGGCGGCGTAGAGGCCAGGGCCGAGATGGACCAGGCAGGCGACAAGGTGACCCCCGCCAAGCGGCGCGAACTCCGTCGTGCGATCCGGCACGGCGACGAGGCCGAACGAACCTTCGTCCAGTCGAACCTCCGGCTCGTCGTCTCGATCGCCAAGAAGTACCAGGCGTCCGGCCTCCCGCTGCTCGACCTCATCCAGGAGGGCAACCTCGGCCTGATGCACGCCGTCGAGAAGTTCGACTGGCGCAAGGGTTTCAAGTTCTCGACCTACGCCACCTGGTGGATCCGTCAGGCGATCACGCGTGGCATCGCCAACACCGGTCGCACCATCCGGCTCCCGGTGCACGCCGGCGACACGCTTGCCCGCCTCCAGAAGGCCCGCTCCCGCCTCGAGCACAAGTACGGCCGGCCGGCCACCCTTTCCGAGTTGGCCGCCGAGGTCGAGATGCCCGAGGACAAGGTCACCGAGGCCCTGCGCTTCGCCGCCGAGCCGCTGTCGCTCAGCGAGCCGCTCCGCGAGGACGGCGACGCCGAACTGGGAGATGTCGTCCCGGATCCCGGAGCCGAGTCGCCGTTCGAGAAGGCCGCCACGTCGTTGCTCCCCGAGGAGATCAGCCGCCTGCTCGCCCCGCTCGACGAACGCGAACGCGAGATCCTCAAACTCCGGTTCGGGCTCGACCGCGGCGAGCCACGCACGCTCGAAGAGGTCGGCGAACACTTCAACCTGACCCGGGAACGCATCCGCCAGATCGAGGCCAGGGCCATGTCGAAGCTGCGGCACCCGAGCACCGACACCGGCGCCCGCGACCTGCTGGCCGTCTGAACCCCAGCGCGCCACAGCGGCGCGTCGGTCCCCCGCCGGGACCGGATTGGCGGAGGTGGACGGGAATCGAACCCGCCGGACGGGGATCGCCCGTCCCACCCGCTTTGAAGGCGGGGGAGCCCACCAGGTACTCAGACACCTCCGGGGACGACGCTAACGGGACCGTGCCCCGCTCACCATCTCCGCCGGGGCGCGTCCCGACCGGGGCCGCGTATCATGGCGACCGTGAAGAAACTGTTGATGCTGACCGTACTCGGTGCCCTGATCGCCATGGCGGTCAAGAAGGTCCGCTCGATCTGATCCCGGCCTCCGTGGCCATTGCTGTTCGGGACCCCCGTCGGGCGCGGCGCACGCCGGCCCACAGCAGCAGCGCCAGGGCGAACGTCAGGGCGGTGACCGCCCCCCACCGGCGATCCAGCGGCACGCGCTCCCCGAGCGCCACGGGCCGATCGAACTCGAGGACCGGCCATTCCCGTTCCTCGGCGACGCGACGCAGTTGGCGATCGGGGTTCACGGCCACCGGGTGGCCGACCGCCTCGAGCATGGGCAGGTCGCTCACCGAGTCGGAGTAGGCCCACGAGGCCGCAAGGTCGATGTCACGGTCCTGGGCCAGCCGGGACATCGCCTCGGCCTTTCCCCTGCCGTGCGCCGAGAACTCGATCTCGCCCGTGTAGCGGCCCTCCGGGTCGATCTCGGGCGTGGTCGCCACGAACTCGTCGATGCCGAGGTGGGTGGCCAGCGGTTCGACGATCTCCACGGGGGCCGCCGACACGAGGACGATCAGGCGGCCCTCCGCACGGTGCTGGTCGATGAGGTCGAGCGCCTCGTCGTAGACGATCGGCTCGATGACCTCGGCCAGGTGGTCGCGTGCGATCCGGCGCAGCCCCTCCTGCTCCCAGCCTGCGGCCAGGCGCAGGACCGTCCGACGCGCCCGGTCGATCGCCTCGTCGTCGGCGCCGAAGAAGCGGTAGACGACCTGTCCCCATGCGGCGCGTAGAGCCATCGGCACGCTGAGGTAGCCCTCCTTGCGCAGCACCGGGCCGTAGGCCGCCAGCGAGGCCCGGGCGATGACCGTCCGGTCCAGGTCGAAGAAAGCCGCTTCCATGGTGGCGAGCCTAGAAGGACGCCGTTGGTGGACCGGGTCGCGATCGCTAACGTGTCCGGCACGGCCCGGCAGCGCCGACCGTTCGCCCCCCCGGGGCCTCGTGTTTCCCCTCGGTTCTTTCCCCGGTTCTTCCCCTGACCTTCCCCGGTCGACGTCGCGCTCAGGGAGAACCGAATGAACGTGTGCTGGTCGCTCAAAGGCGGCTCGGGAACAACCGTGGTGGCAGCGGGGCTGGCCCTCGCCGCAGCCCGACGGGGTATCCGACCCCTGCTCATCGACCTCGCCGGCGACCTGCCGGCCGTACTCGGCGTGGAGGGTGCCGGACCGGGTGTCACCGACTGGTGTTCGGCCGCCGACGGCCCGGGCCCCGAGGCACTCGAACAGCTCGCCATCGAGGTACCCGGCGGCACCCGGCTGGTCGCCCTCGGCACCTCGGGTTGGCATGACGCCGAAGCGGAGCGTGTCGCCGCCCTCGCCGGCCATTTGGTGCAGAGCGACGGCCCGCTTGTCATCGACGTGGGCAACCTCGGCACCACTAGCGTTCCCGAAGCGCTCTTGGGTCCGCTGGTCGAACGGGCCACCCGCTCGATCCTCGTCACCCGGGCCTGCTACCTGTCCCTCCGAAAGCTCCCCGCACAGGTGCGGCGACCGACCGAGGTCGCCCTCGTCGTCGAGCCGGGCCGGGCGCTGGGTCGCACCGATGTCGAGGCGGTCGTCGGATCGCCCGTGACCATGCGCATACCCCTCGACCCGGCGATCGCCCGTGCGGTCGATGCCGGACTCCTCGCACGACGGGTCCCCCGAGCGTTGCTGCGAGGCGTGGGAGAGGGCACATGAGCGCGGCCGCCACCGGGCTGGCCGCAGCCGTGCACGCCGAGGCGCTCGACCTGCTTGCGGCCGAACCGGGTGGCGACCAGACGGCCATCGTCGAGGCGCTTGTGGCACGGCGCGAACCGCTCCTCGGCCTCGGCGCCCGGGGAGCCGCCGTCGCCGCCGTGATGGCCCGCATCACCGGACTCGGCCCGCTGCAGCCCCTGCTGGCGGATCCGGCGGTGAGCGAGGTGATGGTCAACGGACCCGGCCCTGTCTTCATCGAACGCTCGGGCCGCCTCGAGGTCACCGATGTCCGACTCGACAGCGCCGAGGTCGACCGCCTGGTCGAACGGATCATCGCCCCCACCGGGCGGCGGGTCGATCGCTCCAGCCCATGGGTCGATGCCCGACTGGCGGACGGCTCCCGGGTGAACGTCGTCGTGCCCCCGATCGCCATCGACGGTCCATGCGTGACCATCCGTCGCTTCGGCGACCGGCGCTTCACCTTGGCCGACATGGCCAGCCCGGAGGTCGCCGTGCTCCTCGCCCGCATGGTCGCCGACCGGGCGAACATCATCGTCAGCGGGGCCACGGGCTCGGGCAAGACGACCCTTCTCGCTGCGTTGGCATCGGCGGTCGAGCCCACCGAGCGGCTGGTCACCGTCGAGGACGCCGCCGAGCTGGCGCTCGCCACACCGCATGTCGTGCGCCTCGAGGCGCGCCCCCCGAACTGCGAGGGCGTCGGCGAGGTCACGGTCCGGGACCTGGTCCGCAATGCGTTGCGGATGCGGCCCGACCGGATCGTCGTCGGCGAGGTGCGTGGCGCCGAGGCGTTCGACATGCTCCAGGCGCTCAACACCGGACACGACGGATCACTGTCGACCTGCCATGCCAACAGCGCCGTCGATGCCCTGCGGCGGTTGTCCACCATGGTCCTGCTGGCATCACCGGGCCTGTCGCACGGGGTGGCGGACTCGCTCGTCGCAGGCAGCGTCGACCTCGTGGTCCACATGGCCCGCAACAAGGCCCTTCGGCAGGTGGCCGACGTCATCGAGGTGCGTCCCCCCGGAGAGCAGCCGCCGTTCCGGCCGGTGGTCGTCGACGGCGAGCCGATCGACGTCGAGCCACCCTCCGGCAGGTGGGGGCGATGACGCCGGCCTGGTCGGCCGCCGGGGCGATCCTGGCGGTCGTCGGCGCGTTGGTGCCCCCGAGGGCAGTGGTGCGGCCGTTGCTCGCCGCGGGGCCCGTGGCACCGTGGCCTGGCGAGGCATGGATCGAGCGGTGGCGGTCGTCGCCGCGACGGATCGATGCCGCCCTCCCCGACTTCGTCGACGAGCTGGCCCGATCCCTCCACACCGGGGCCACGTTGACGGAGGCCCTCGTCGAGGCCGGGCGCATCGACGGCCCGCTGGCGAAGGACCTGCGCCAGGTGGCCGGAGACATCACCATGGGGGCGCCCGTCGGGGAGGCGATTCGGCGCTGGGAGTCCCGCCGCCCGGACACCAGTGTCGCCCTCGTGGTGGCAGTGGTCGACCTTGCGCTGGTGGCCGGCGGTGAGCCGGTCGCCCTGCTCACCTCGGTCGCCGACTCGCTGCGCGACGAAGAGGCAGTGGCCGCCGAATCCCGGGCGCTGGCCACGCAGGCGCGGGCCTCGGCGGCCGTGGTCTGCCTGGCGCCCCTCGGGTTCGCCGTGCTCACATCGCCCTTCCGGTCCGGTGGATTCCTCGGTGGGGCCGGCCCCCTCCTCGTGGCGATCGGCCTCGGCCTCGACGCCATCGGCCTCTGGTGGATGTGGCGCATCACGCGCCCGGGTGCCGCCTGATGACGCTCCTCGGCGTCGCCTGGGCCGCCGGCATCGTGGCCGTTGCGGCGGGTGCGGCTGGTCGTCCCCCACGCCTTCCGTCGATGCCTGCGACCAGGGAGACCACGCCCCGCCTCCGACACATCGACCCGGTCGCCCGCCTGGGCCGCCTCGTTCGCCGGGGCAGCCCGGAGGATCGGGTGGTCGACCAGCGGGTGGGAGCCGTCCTGCTGGTCGTCTTCGCGGCGATCGTCGTCCATCCCGTTCCGGCCGTGGTCGTCGGGGCACTGGTCGGTTTCCGGCCGGCCCTTCGGCGCCGACTCGGGGAGCGGCGCCGTGATCGGGCGGTGTTGGCAGAACTCCCGTGGGTCGTCGGCCTCATTCGGATGGGCGTGGTCGCCGGGCTCCCGGTCGGCAGCGCCCTGGGAGAGGCCGCCGACCGTGGCCACGGCCCCGTGTCCCTCGCATTCCGGGAGGCACTCGACCGGTCCAACCGGGGGGCACCGCTGGCACAGGAGATCGAAGGTCTGCGGCCACTCCTCGGCGAGCCGGGTCGCCAACTGGTCTCGGCCCTCGTCGGATCGCTCCGGCTCGGGGCGCCGATCGGCCCTGCGCTCGAGTCGGCAGCCGCCGACCTCCGGGCGACCGCTCGGCGCCGTGCCGAGACCCGCGCACGCAAGGTGCCGGTCCTGATGCTCTTCCCGCTCGCCTTCTGCGTCATGCCCGCCTTCATCCTGTTGTCGGTCGTGCCGATGGTGATCGACGCCCTCGGCAACCTCGAGGTGGGGCTCTGAGGTTCGTGCCGCCTGCCCACGGTCTCCTCGCGGCATTGCCGCCTCCGTCATCCAGCACCCGGGAGGTGTCCATGCAACGAGCCATTCTGCAACGAGCCGTTCTGCAACGAGCCGTTCTGCAACGGGTCGTGGTCCCCATCCACTGCCGACTTGCGATGTTCGAACGACGAGGCATCCGACGACGCAGCCTCGACGACCGCGGCCAGACCACGGCCGAATACGTCCTGCTCATCCTCGGAGCGGCGACGATCGCGATCCTCGTCACCAGTTGGGCGACCGGGACCGACCGCATCACCCGGTTGTTCGACAAGGTTCTGAACTCGATCATCGAAAAGGTCGGATAGGTGCGGCGCCGGACCCACGACGAGCGGGGTCAGGCGACGGTGGAACTGGTGCTGGTCGTACCGGTCCTCGTCGTGCTGGCCCTCTTCCTGGTCCAGGTGGGCTTCGTGGTGCGCAGCCTCATACTCGTCCACCACGCTGCCCGTGAGGGGGTCAGGGTCGCTGCGGTGGGCGGCGACCTCGAACGGGTGAGGGAGGCCGTGATCGGATCGTCGGGATTGTCACCGGCGTTCACCGACATCGACCGCAGCCTGGATCGCGACCTCGTGACGGTCGTCGTCATCTACCGGGACCCGACCGACGTGCCGCTCGTGGGTTCGCTCCTTCCCGAGGTCAGGGTCAAGGCGTCTGCGACGATGCGTCGCGAGACCGTCGATGCCCGGCCGTAGGAGGGCGTGTCTCATGCGGGCGCACCTGTTCGGTAGCGTGGGCTGCAACTATCGTGCAGCACAGAGGCGGAGGGATCCACGTGCACCTCGAGTTCGACCGCATATCGCGGGACCCGTGGACCGTCCTCGTGCTCCGTGGCGACCTCGACATGGCCGGCGCCCCCGGACTTCGGCGGGAGGTTGCGCAGCTGGTGGCCGCCGGCGACAACCGGCTCGTGCTCGACCTCAGCGCCGTCGACTTCATCGACTCCACGGGCCTCGGTGCGGTCATCGGTGCCCTGCGTCGGGTCCGAAGCCACGACGGTGATCTGGTCCTGGTGTGCCCGGAACCCAGGCTGCAGCGGGTGTTCGAGTTGTGCGACCTGGACCGCGTGTTCGAACTCCACGGTTCCGTGGCAACCGCCGTGGGTGCACCGGCGTGACCGTGGAGGGCATTGTCGAGTTGCTGGTTCCCGCCAGGCCGGAGTACCTCCAGTTGGTGCGTGCCGTCGTGGGCGAGGCGGCGGCGGTCGATTCGAACCTCGATCCCGAGAGGATCGCCGATCTCCGGTTGGCGGTCTCCGAGGCGGCGACCAACGCCATCGAGGCCCAGGTCTCCTCGGGCGTCGCCGACCGGATCGTGGTCCGGTGCAACCTGGCGGCCGCACAGATCGAGATCGAGGTGACCGATCGTGGCACCGGCTTCGATCCCGACCATGTCCGCTCCCTCCCCGACGTCGAATCGCCCGAACGGCTCGAGTACGAGTCGGGCCTGGGCCTTTCGCTGATGCGCCAACTGGCCGACGAAACCTCCATCGAGACGGGAATCGACGGCACGGCAGTGCGCCTCGTCGTCCGCATCCCCACCGCCGGGGACGAAACCTGATCGGTGGCACGGCGCGCCGTGACCACTACGGTGCCCGACGCCCAGCATCCCGAACCGACGCCCAGCGCCCCGAACCGACCTGAACCACGCATGACCCGACGCACTCCTCCCACCTCGCTGACCTGGCTCGGCAGCGACCGTCCGCTGGCACGCGTCATCGGACGGCCGATGCTGCGCTTCCTTGGCGTCGAGGCCGCCGGCGGCATCGTCCTCATCGCTGCCACGGTCGTCGCCCTCGTGTGGGCCAACTCCCCCTGGTCGGCCGGATACGACGGCTTCTGGCACTCCGAGATCCAACTCTCGGTGGGCGACTGGTTCTCGCTCGAGCACAACGGTCGACCGCTGACGCTCGTCGACTTCGTCAACGACGTGCTGATGGTCCTGTTCTTCTTCGTGGTCGGCCTCGAGATCAAGCGCGAGCTGGTCGCAGGCGAGTTGCGTCAGCGGCGGGCCGCACTGCTCCCTGCCGTGGCTGCGCTGGGTGGCATGGTCGTGCCGGCTCTCATCTTCTTCGCCTTCAACTCGAGCGGTGACGCCGCCACCGGCTGGGGCATCCCCATGGCGACCGACATCGCCTTCGCCGTCGGGGTCCTGTCGCTGCTCGGCAGCCGCGTGCCCACGCCGCTGAAGGTGTTCCTCCTGACCCTGGCGATCGTCGACGACATCGGCGCCATCGTCGTGATCGCCGTCTTCTACACCAGTGAGCTCTCCACCGATTGGCTGCTCGTCGCCGTCGCGGTTCTCGTCGCCGTCCGGATGTTGACCAAGTTGCGGGTGTGGTTCACGCCGATCTACGTCGGGCTGGGCCTCGTGCTCTGGTATGCCACGTTCGAGTCGGGCATCCACGCCACCCTTGCCGGCGTGGCGATGGGCCTGCTGGCGCCCGCCCGGCCGCTCACCGGCCCCGACCACGCCGTCGAGGCGGTGCAACCGATCATCGAGGGCGACGTCGACGCCGATTCGGTGCGTCGTGCCGGGTTCCTGCTCAGCGAGTCCGTGTCCGTCGCCGAGCGCACCGAGCACCTCCTGCACCCGCTGACGAGCCTGGTCATCATCCCCGTGTTCGCCCTGGCGAACGCAGGAATCTCGATCAGCGGCGACTCGTTGTCCGATGCCGCAGGTTCCGCGGTCACCCTCGGAATCGTGTTCGGCCTGGTGGTCGGCAAGATCGTCGGGGTTGCCCTGTTCACCCTGGTCGCCGTCCGACTGGGCCTCAGCGCACTGCCGGCTGGCGCCGCCCCGCGCCACATCGTGGGCATCTCCGCCCTGGCCGGCATCGGCTTCACGGTCTCACTGTTTGTCACAGGCCTTGCGTACGACAGCGTCATGCTCCAGGACGAGGCGAAGATCGGCGTGCTCGTTGCCTCGGTGGTCGCCGCCGTCATCGGATCGGTGGTGCTGTACCGATCGGAGCCGGCGGACATCCAGCCCGCCGCCGACGTCGACTGCCCGCCCCCGGGGACATGACCACAATGGACGCCATGACCGCATCGAAACCCCAACTGTGCCGAACGGTCCCGTGCGGGTACTGGCACATACAGGCAATGGACGCCACGGGCGCTTCCGATGCGACACCCGGAAAGGGATGGATGCCGTGAGCTACGCACTCGTCATCGTCGAGTCGCCGGCCAAGGCGAAGACGATCGCCGGCTATCTGGGCAAGGGATACAAGGTCGAGTCGTCGATCGGGCACATCCGCGACCTGCCCGTACGGGCAAGCGATGTCCCGGCCGCCTACAAGGGTGAGCCCTGGGCCAGCCTCGGCATCGACGTCGACAACGACTTCAAGCCGCTCTACGTCGTCAGCCCACAGAAGAAGGAGCAGATCCGGACGCTGAAGAGGCTCCTCGCCGACGCCGACGAGCTGTTCCTCGCCACGGATGAGGACCGTGAGGGCGAGGCGATCGCCTGGCACCTCCTCGAGGTGCTCGATCCGAGGGTCCCGGTCAGAAGGATGGTGTTCCACGAGATCACGAAGGAGGCGATCCAACGTGCGCTCCAGGAGACCCGCGAGATCGACCGGCGGCTGGTCGATGCCCAGGAGGCCCGTCGCATCCTCGACCGGCTCTACGGCTACGAGATCTCACCGGTGCTCTGGAGGAAGATCACCACGGGCCTGTCGGCCGGGCGGGTGCAGTCCGTCGCCACGAGGATCGTGGTCGAACGTGAGCGGGAACGCATGGCCTTCGTCGCCGCCGACTACTGGGACCTCGACCTGACCCTGGCCGCAGGTGACGGCACCACGTTCGGGGCGTCCCTCATCGACGTCGATGGGCGACGGGTCGCGGCAGGCCGCGACTTCGGAGACGACGGCCAGTTGGCGAACGAGGTCGTCGTGCTCGACGAGGCGACGGTCACCGAGTTGGCCGATGGCCTGTCGGGGGGCTCGGTCGATGTCGCCTCGGTCGAGGCAAAGCCCTACCGTCGCCGCCCCGCTGCACCTTTTATCACATCGACCTTGCAGCAGGAGGCCGGTCGCAGGCTCAGGTTGTCGGCGTCGCTCGCCATGCACGCCGCCCAGAGCCTGTACCAGAAGGGCTACATCACCTACATGCGGACCGACAGCACGACGCTTTCGGACACTGCGCTGCGTGCTGCACGAGCGGAGGTCGCCGAGCGCTTCGGTCGGGCGTTTCTGCCCGACGCGCCGCGGACCTACGACAAGAAGGTTCGCAATGCGCAGGAGGCCCATGAGGCGATCCGACCTGCGGGTGACCGCTTTCGTCATCCCGACGTGGTGGCCGGCGAACTCCCGCTCACCGAAGGTCGTGTCTACGAGATGATCTGGCAACGCACGGTCGCCTCCCAGATGACCGATGCGGTGGGCGAGACGGTCCAGGTTCGATTCTCCGGTTCGTCCGGCTCCCGGCAGGTCGTGCTCGGCGCCAGCGGCACCATGATCACGCACCAGGGATTCCGCCGGGCCTATGCGGAGATCGTCGAGGAATCCACCGACGCCTCGTCGTCCGATGGCGGTCAGGGGTCGGTGCTGCCCGAGATGTCGGTCGGCGACGTAACCGCCGTCATCGAGGTCGCTCCCGATGGACACCGCACACAGCCCCCAGCCCGCTTCACCGAGGCGTCCCTCGTGAAGCGGCTCGAGGACCTCGGGGTCGGGCGCCCGTCCACCTACGCCTCGACCCTCGAAACCATCCAGAACCGGGACTACGTGTGGCGCAAGGGCTCGGCGCTGGTGCCCACGCTCAGCGCATTCGCCGTGACAACCCTGCTCGAACGGCACTTCCCCCGGCTCATCGACTACGACTTCACGGCCATGATGGAGGCCGACCTCGACGAGATCGCCAACGGCACCGCCGAGGCCATTCCATGGCTGCATGCCTTCTACTTCGGTTCGGAGGACGACATCGGCCTCAAGGCCAAGGTCACGACACGGCTGGGCGACATCGACCCGAAGGGCGTGAGCACCGTGCCGCTGGGGACGGACGAGGCGGGCCGGCCCGTGATCGCCTGCTTCGGCAAGTTCGGCGCCTATGTCGAGGTGGGAGAGCGGACGGCGTCGATCCCCGACGACATCGCCCCCGACGAGCTCACCGTCGAGCGGGCGATCCAGTTCCTCGACACGCCGACCGAGCAGGTGCTGGGAGACGACCCAGCGACCGGTCTTCCGGTGATCGCCAAGGCCGGGAAGTTCGGGCCGTACGTCTCGCTGGGCCGGTTTCCCAAATGGCCGTCGCCCTCCTCTCCGGGAGGCCGGCTCCTGGCCCAACCGCTCCACCGGAAGGAGTTGCGCGTGGCCCTCGCCTATGGCGGATGGGTGGCCTCCGAGCCAGCCGACGAGGCCGTACGCAAGGCCGTCGCCACGCCGAAGCGGGGAGTCGGCAAGGGCGCCCTGGATCGCCTCGCCGACTTCGCAGCGGAGCACGGGATCAGCCTCGCCGACGCCTTCGAGCGGGCCGATGAGGCTGAAGTGACCGGAACGTCGGCGAAGGGAATCGGGGAGTTCCTCGAACTGCGGTCGGCGATGCGAGCGCGTGCTGAGGAGGGTGCGGCCACCGTCCTTCGGGCCACGCTCGAGGCGTCGGGCTACCTCGACGAGCTGCGGGCCGCCGACGAGGAGGGCCGCATCGAGAACCTCGAGGCACTGTTCACGGTGCTGGACGAGTTCGGGACCATCGACGACATGGTGGCGGAACTCGATCGAATCGCCGACCTGGAGTCCCAGCCGAAGCCCAGGACCGCTTCGCTCTTCGAGACGATGACGCTCGAGCGCATCGACCTCGAACAGGCACTCGAACTGCTCAGCCTGCCGCGGACCGTCGGCGCCGACCCTGTCGATGGCGTCGAGGTCACCGTGCAGAACGGCCGGTTCGGCCCGTACCTCACGAAGGGATCCGACAGCCGCAGCCTCGACAACGAGGAGCAACTGCTCACGATCACCCTCGAAGAGTGCCTGACCATCCTCGCCCAGCCCAAGAAATACGGACGGTCCCGGGCAAAGTCGCCGCTGCGAGAACTCGGCACCGACCCCCACAGCGGCAAGGCGATCCTCCTCAAGGACGGCCAGTTCGGGCCCTACGTCACCGACGGTGAGACCAACGCCTCGCTGCGCCGGGGGGACTCCGTCGAGGAGATCAGCGACGAACGGGCCGCCGAACTCCTCGCGGAGCGTCGGGCGAGGGGTCCGGCCAAGAAGAAGCAGAAGCGGCGGAAGCCCTGAATCGTCGAGCGGCTTCCGAGAGTGCACCGGAAGCCTCCCGTAGAGTGGTGACGTGACCGACGAAAACGGCGGTTCTGCCACGCCCGAACCCGCCAAGCGACGGGCGCCGGAGATCCATGCGGATCTGACCGAGCCCGAGGAGGTCGTCCGCAAGGCGTTCCACGTCCGGGTGTTCGGCTCGCCCGAGTTCTTCCGGCTCTGGTTGGCCCAGGTGGTGTCGGCCACCGGCGACTGGCTGGGCCTGCTCGCCATCAGCCTGCTCGCCATCCGGATCGGGTCCGGATCCGAGGGTGCCGCCCTGAGCATGGTGCTGGCCGCCCGCATCATCCCGGGCTTCTTCTTCGGGCCGATCGCCGGCGTCCTCGTCGATCGCTGGAACCGCAAGCGGGTGATGGTGACCTGCGACGTGTGCCGTGCGCTCGTGATGGTCTCGCTGCCGTTCGTCGACACGATCTGGGGACTGGTGCTGGCGTCGCTGGTGCTCGAGGCGTTCACCATGCTGTGGTCGCCGGCGAAGGAGGCCTCGGTCCCGAACCTCGTTCCCGAGGAGTACCTCACCACCGCCAACTCCCTGTCGGTCGTGGCGGCCTACGGCACCTTCCCGGTGGGCGCCGCCCTGATGGTGCTGTTCGGCAGGCTCTCCACGGCGTTGTTCAGCTCGTCGTGGGCCGACAACCTCAGGCTCGGTGAGGAGGGGCTGGCGTTCTACGCCAACTCGCTCACCTTCCTCGTCGCGGCCTTCCTGATCGTCACGTTGCCGCTCCCCATCCGCCCCAAGGCCGAGCGGACGGCGGCCAGGTCGCAGGGCAAGGAACTGGCACACCCCCTGCACGAGCTGCGCGAGGGCTGGAAGTTCGCCTTCCAGAACCCCGTTGTGCGGACGGTCAACATGGGCCTCGCCACCGGTCTGATCGGCGGCGGCATGCTCGTTCCGCTCGGTGCCATCTACGCGACCGACCTCCTCGAGGCCGGCGAGTCGGGGTACGGCTATTTCATCACCGCGCTCGGCCTCGGGGTGGCGACGGGTGTGGGGCTCATCTCCCTGGGCCAGCGCCGGCTGAACAAGACCCGGGTCTTCACCTGGGCGCTGGTCGCCGCCGGCTTCTTCCTGGCGGCCTCTGCCTCGTTCATCCGGATCCACGTCACGGTGGCCATGGTCTTCGGCATCGGCATCTGTGCCGGGACCGTCTACGTCCTGGGGTTCACGCTGCTCCACGAGAACGTGGACGACCACATGCGCGGCCGCATCTTCGCGACCCTCTACACCCTCGTCCGAACCTGTGTGCTGTTCGCATTGGCCATCGGACCGTTGCTCGAGGAGACCCTCGACCGGTTGTCGAAGCGGTTCTGGGAGCGGCACATCGAGGTGTTCGGCATGGACATCTACGTGCCCGGGGTCCGGCTGACCCTCTGGCTGGCCTCGGTCATCATGGTGATCGCCGGGGCCGTCGCGGTGTTGTCGCTGCGAGCCGGCGACCTGTCGGAGGAAAGCAGATGACCGGTCGCCTGATCGCCGTCGAAGGCGGCGAGGGGTCGGGCAAGACCACCCAGGCGCGAATCCTGGCCGAGGCGCTCGGCGCCTTGTTCACCCGTGAGCCGGGCGGCACCCCGCTGGGAGAACAGATCCGCGAACTCCTCCTGGGCACCGAGGGTGATGCCCCGTGCGATCGGGCCGAGGCGCTCCTCATGGCCGCCGCCCGCGCCCAGCACGTCGATCGGGTTGTCAGGCCGGCGCTCACGGCGGGTCACGATGTCGTCACCGACCGCTACATCGGATCCTCGCTCGCCTATCAGGGGTCAGGCCGTGGCCTTGGCGTGGACGAGGTGGCGGCGCTCTCGGCGTTCGCCGTCGACGGCGTCGATGCCGACCTCGTGGTCCTGCTCGACGTCGATGCCGAGTTCGCTGCGTCGAGGCTGGAGGGTTCCCTCGACCGGATCGAACAGGCGGGCGGTGCATTCCACGCCCGGGTGGCCACGGCGTACCGGGATCTGGCCGCCGCCGATCCGCAGCACTGGCTCGTCATCGATGGTCGGGGCACGATCGAAGAAGTCGCTGAACGCCTGCTGGCTGCCGTCGCCGAACGGCTGGCATGACCGACGACGAGCTCTGGGCGAACGTCGTCGGGCAGGCGGAGGCGGTCGCGTTCCTGCGCGCTGCGGTCGCCTCGCCCGTACACGCCTACCTCTTCATCGGACCCCCGGGTGCGGGTCGTGCCACGGCTGCCCGTGCCTTCGCCGGTTCGATCCTCGCTTCGGGGACAGAGGGCGACGACGCCGAACGACACCGACGCCTGGCCGGCGCCGGCCGGCATCCCGACCTGGTCTGGGTGTCTCCGGGCGGCCGGGCGCTGCTCGTGGCGGACGCCGAGGGAATCACCGTCGAGGCCTCGCGGTCTCCGATCGAGGCCGGCCGCAAGGTGATGGTCATCGACCGCTTCGACACCGCCGAACCCGAATCCGCCGCCAACCTCCTCAAGACGATCGAGGAGCCGCCGGCCACGGTCGTGTTCGTCCTGTTGGCCGAGGAGGTCCCGCCGGAGCACGTCACGATCGCATCGCGTTGCGTGCGCGTCGACCTGCCGCCACTTCCCGATGGGACGATTGCCGATGCGCTGGTCGGCGACGGCGAGACGCCGGAACGCGCCGTTCAACTCGCCGCCGCTTCGGCAGGCAGCCTCGACCGGGCCCGCCTCCTGGCCGACGACCCGACCCTGCAGGGGCGCCGTGACGCCTGGTGGTCGGTGCCCGACCGGATCGACGGCACGGGCGCCGCCGTCGCGGTGCTGGTGGAGGAGTTGCGTGGGCTCATCGACGACGGCCAGAAACCACTCACGGCACGACACGAGCAGGAGGTCGCCGACCTGGCCGAGCAGGAGGAGGCCTACGGCAACCGGGGGTCGGGGCGGCGTCAGATGGAGGAGCGTCAGCGCCGCGAGGCACGCCGGTTCCGCGATGACGAACTCCGGTTCGGCCTGGCGACGCTGGCCCGTCGCTATCGGGACCTGGTGGTCGGGGGTCGGTCCTCGGCGATGGGTGCCACGGCGCGGATCACCGAAGTCGGCGGGGAACTGGTCCGGAACCCCAACGAGGCGCTGCTGTTGCAGGCGCTGTTCCTGGACCTGCCTGCCGTGAGCGAGGCCTGAGAACCGTGCGTCAACCCTCGGGCGTGATGTAGGCGGCGGTCAGGCCGCCGTCGACGACGAAGTCCGTGCCCGTGGTGTAGGACGACTCGTCGGAGGCCAACCAGAGGGCGGCCTTCGCCATCTCGCCGGCTTCGCCGAACCGGCCCATCGGGACGTGGACCAGACGGCGCTGCCTCTTCTCCTCGGTGTCGAGGAACGACATGAGGAGTTCGGTGCGCAGCGGGCCGGGGCAGAGGGCGTTGACGCGGATGCCCTCCCGGGCGTGGACGACTGCCAGTTCGCGGGTCATCGCCAGGACGCCGCCCTTCGACGCCGTGTAGGCGATCTGTGGCGTGGCAGCTCCGACGATGGCGACGAAGCTGGCCGTGTTGATGACGGAGCCGCCGCCTGTCCGCCGGAGTGCGGGGATGCCGTGTCGGCAACCCAGCCAGACCCCCTTCAGGTTGACGTCGATGGTCCGCTGCCAGACCTCGTCGGTCGTCTGTTGGGCGTCGCCATCGTCGTGGTGCATGATCCCGGCGTTGTTGAACAGGACGTGGAGGGCGCCGAAGGCCTCCTCCGTTCCGGCGACCATGGCTGCGACGTCTGCATCGACCGACACGTCTGCGCAGATGGCGATCGCTTCGCCGCCGGCTGCCGTGATCTCGCCGGCCACGGCGGTGGCGCCGTCGAGGTTCAGGTCGACGACGGCGACCTGCGCCCCCTCGGAAGCGAACAGCAGGGCACTCTCACGCCCGATGCCCTGTGCCCCGCCGGTGATCAGCGCAACCTTGCCCCGGAGTCGTCCGTCGTCGGCCATCCGGCGATCTTGGCACACCTCGACGCGTTACAGGTCAGGAGCCGTCAATCGTTCCTGCAACGGCCGGGCTCGGCTCCGGACGCGTCCGGGGGCCGTTCAGGAGGGTGCCGATGGGGGTGTAGCGCACCAGGTAGCGGTAGGTGAGCAGGAGCAGGCCGCTCACGCCCCAGCAGATCGCCAGGAACTTCGGGATCCGGGGGATGTCCCAGTCGCGGATCCAGTCCTGGGCGAGGATCACGAGCGGCAGGTGGAGGAGGTACATCCAGTAGGAGGCGTCCGACAGGTAGCGCACCCAGTAGCGCTCGCCGGAGAGGAGCCGGCGGAACAATCCCATCAGGCCGAACGTCATACCCCAGACGTAGAGGGCCTGGAGGACCACAGGGCTCCACCGGTCCGGCTCGTCGCCGAAGGTGGCCCCGATTGCCAGGGGGAGGACCACTACGACCGTCGCCGGGAGGACGATCGGCCAGTACCGGCCGAGACGGTCGATCAGCGGTTCGCCGTCGTCGGTGCGGGCACCAAACGCTGCGGCGCCGTAGCCAAAGAACACTGCGTAGTAGAGGAGCACGTGGGCTGCGGGAAGGAGGCCCGTCGAGGTGTCCGGGCCAAAGGCCTCGTACGCGCCCCAGTCTCCCATCCGGGCCTGGAGGGCCAGCGTCAACGGGAATGCGATCCAGAGCAGGCGCCGCCGCACCTTCGCTGATGCGATGCCGTTGCCTACCTCGTCGGCCAGTGGTGCAACCAGGGTGAAGCCGGCGACCAGCCAGCAGAGGAACCAGAGGAACCACAGGTGGTGGAACTGGTCGATCCACGAGTCGAGGCCGGTCTCGTCTTCGACTTCGGGTTCCAGAACCAGCTGCTTGAATAGGGCGCCCTGGCCGAACCACTCGATGTCCTGCCACTGTTGGTCATCGGCCCGGATGTCGGCGGCACCGCCCGCCACGAGCACGTCGGCGACCTGGTCCGAGCCGACCCATACGGCGACCACCAGTGGGGTGGAGCCGTCCTTGTTCGTCAGGCGGTAGTCGGCCCCGGCGTCCAGCAGTTCCTGCGTCACGTCGGGCAGGTCCATGAAGGCTGCGAGGTGCAGCGGCCTGCCCTCGTCGTCGCCGCGAACGTCCACGTCGGCGCCGTTGGCGACCGCCACCGGGACAGCGTCAGGTTGGCCCAACAGGACCGGTAACCAGATGTCGCCCTTCTCGGCGGCGCCCATCGCCCAGTTGTCGATGCTCCCCTGCGTCGCTCGTTCGGAGACCCAATCCACGGCTGGGACGATCGTGATCATGCCCAGGGCCAGGGGCAGGACGATCCTTCGCGCCCGGTGGAGCACGAGTGCCACTGTTCCGCGCCGCCGCCAGAGCATCGCCGTGAAGAATCCGCTGAGCAGGAAGAACAAGGGCATCCGGAAGCCGTGGACGGCGTACAGGAACCAGTCGAACCCACCACCGTCGGTGGCGCCCCTGTCCTGTGCGGGCCAGAACGAGGGGAAGAAGGCCAGCGAAGCGTGCAGGCCGATGCCGAGCAGCATGGCGAAGCCCCGCAGGGCGTCGAGGTCGTGCCAACGACGCACCGGCCCAGGGTCGGACAGGGCTACCTCCTGATCGGACATTGGAGTCGGTCGTTCAGTTGCCGAGGATGTCGAGGATCGCCATGCCCTTACCACCCCTGTCCATTCTGTAGAACTCGGTATAGCCACACGATGCACAGGCTGCGTAGCCGAACTTGTGGTTCTGGAGGTTGAAGAACCGGGACCAGCCAGACCCGGTGGTACGGATCTCACCGGTCTCGGCCTCTCGGTGGCGGCACTTGGCGCATTCGAATGTGGTACTGCCCATCGCGGATCTCCTTAGATGTTGTCGTTGCCACAAATTGTGCTACGGAGTCCTGAGGGGACGGGGTTCACTCGTCGTGGAGGACGAAGCGCACCCTCTTGAAGCCTCTGCCCTTCGACTCCGTCTTGGTGACCTCGAGGCGACCCACCTGGCCGGTCGACGAGACGTGCGTGCCGCCGTCGGCCTGCTTGTCGAGGCCGACGATGTCGACGACGCGGATCTCGGTGACGTAGTCGGGGATCAGGTTCACCTTGGTGCGGATGAGGTCGCGGTCGAGCACCGCCTCGCCCCGCTCGAGGAACGAGATCTCCACCGTTCGGTCGGCGGCGATCTCGGCGTTGCAGAGCACCTCGAGCCGTTCGGCGAACCCCTCGGGCAACTCGACGAACTCGAAGTCCATCCGACCGGACAGGGCGTCCATGTTCCCTCCGGTCACCACCCGCAGCCAGTCCCGCCAGATGACCCCGCACAGGATGTGCATGGCGGTGTGGGTGCGCATCATGTGTCGGCGACGGGCGTCGTCGATCTCGCCCGTGACGGTCGTGCCGGCCTCGGGGATCGGTCCGGCGAGCGTGTGGAGCACACGGTTGCCGTCGGAGCGCACGTCGAGCACGGCAGTGGCGCCGGTGGCCCACACCAGGTGTCCGGTGTCGTGGGGCTGGCCGCCACTGGTGGCGTAGAAGGCGGTGCGGTCCAACTCGACGCGGTCGTCGTCGACGGAGACGACCGTGGCCTCGAAGGTCCGCAGGTCGGCGTCGCGCAGGTAGAGGCGGTCGGTCACGCGCTCAGCCCCCGGTCTCGCGAGGTGTGTTGATCTCGATGCGCAGTTCGCCGTTCAGGACCCGCCAGGCGAGTTGCTCGAGCCCCTCACCATCGGCCGGGAACGTGGAGTCGGTGTCGCACGAGTCGGTGAAGACGCTGCGGGCGGCGTCCCACTGCACGAGGCAGTCGGCGCTCTTCCCGGGGACCCTGGCGAAGAACGAGGCCCAGCCGGTCGCCGAGTCGGTGCCGTCGTGCGTGACCCAGATCGGTCGGTCGCGGCCGACGAGGTCGGGGAACGGCACCGGTCCGTTGTCGGCGATCTCGGTGGCCATGCGGGCAGCGTCGATCCCCCGGAAGTCGCGGTCTCCGAGGCGTATGTCGATGGCGTCGTTGGTGTCGGCCATCCAGAGCACCAGCATCAGCAGGCCGATCGCCGAGGCGAGGCCCGCCAGGCCGACGATGACCGCTCGCCGTGTGTCGATGTTGACGCCTTGGGCGACGGGCACGCTTGCTCCGATGCTGGACGGGTGTGACGGTTGCGACGGCATCCGGGTGGCTGGGCCGTTCGGGCGCCTGCCTAGTATCGCCGCAACGACGGGTTGCACGACGCCCGGGCCGTTCGACCACGGGAGACCAGGGTGGACCTCTTCGAATACCAGGGCAAGCGGTTCTTCGCCGACTACGGCATGCCGATCTCTCCGGGGGAGATCGCCTTCACCGTGGACGAGGCGGTGGCGGCGGCCGAGCGACTCGGCACACCGGTCATGGTCAAGGCCCAGGTCCACACCGGCGGGCGGGGCAAGGCCGGCGGGGTCAAGTTCGCCGCAACCATCGACGACGTCCGGGAACATGCCGGCAACATCCTCGGCCTTGACATCTCGGGCCATGTCGTCGGGCGGGTCTGGATCGAGCAGGCCTCCGACATCGCCGACGAGTACTACGCCTCGTTCACCCTCGACCGTTCCGCCAAGAAGCACCTCGGGATGCTCTCCGTCGAGGGCGGGGTCGAGATCGAGGCGGTCGCCGAGGAGAACCCCGACGCCATCGCCAAGATCTGGGTCGATCCCGTCGATGGCCTCGACGAGTCCACGACCCGCGAATGGGTGGCCGCCGCTGGCCTGCCCGCTGCGGCCGTCGAGGGCGCCGTCGACATCCTCCTCAAGCTCTACGAGTCGTACGTGGACGGCGACGCAGACCTCGTCGAGATCAACCCGTTGATCCTCACCGACGACGGCCGGGTCCATGTCCTCGACGCCAAGGTCACGCTCGACGGCAACTCGGTGTTCCGCCACGAGTCGTACGCCGAGTTCGACGGGACCCAGACCCGCGACGAGCGTGAGACCGCCGCCCACGCCAAGGGCCTCCAATACGTCGGCCTCGACGGATCGGTCGGGGTGATCGCCAACGGTGCCGGTCTCGCCATGTCGACGGTCGATGTCGTCAACCAGGTGGGAGGTAACGCTGCCAACTTCCTCGACATCGGCGGCGGTGCCAACGCCGACGTCATGGCCGGGGCACTCGAGGTCATCAACAACGACCCGGCAGTGCGGTCCATCTTCATCAACATCTTCGGCGGCATCACCAGGGGCGACGAGGTCGCCAACGGCATCGTCGAGGCCATCGGCCGGGTCGACATCGGGTCGCCGATCGTGATTCGCCTCGACGGCACCAATGCCGACGAGGGTCGGGCGATCCTCGACGCACACCTCTCGGAGTCGTTGCAGATGGCGCCGACGATGCTCGACGCCGCACGAATGGCCGTCGCACTGGCGGATGCGGGCGAGGGGGTCGAGGCATGAGCATCTTCGTCGACGAGACCACCAGGGTCGTCTATCAGGGGCTGACCGGCAGCCAGGGCCGCTACTACGGCCTCCTCAACCGCGACTACGGCACGCAGGTCGTCGCCGGCACCAACCCGCGGAAGGCCGGAACCGACGTCGACGGCGTGCCCGTGTTCGCCACGGTCGCCGAAGCCGTCGATGCCACCGGCGCCACCGCCTCGTGCATCTTCATCCCGGCCCCCGGCGTCCACGACGCCGTCATCGAGGCCGCCGAGGGGGGCGTCGACTTCATCGTCGCCATCACCGAGGGCGTGCCGGCCCACGACGAGGCCCGCTTCTACAACCGCCTGAAGCGGGACTTCCCGGGCGTCCGGATGCTGGGCCCCAACTGCCCCGGGATCATCTCGCCGGGACGTTGCAACATCGGCATCACCGCAGGCCACATCGCCCTGGCCGGAGGCCCCGTCGGCATCGTGAGCCGGTCCGGCACCCTCACCTACCAGGCGCTCTACGAGCTCAAGGAGAAGGGCATCGGCTGCACCACCTGCGTCGGCATCGGTGGCGATCCGGTCCCCGGCACGACGTTCATCGACTGCCTCGAGGCGTTCGAGGCCGATCCCGACACGAAGGCCGTCATGATGATCGGCGAGATCGGCGGCTCCGCCGAGGAGGAGGCAGCCGCCTTCATCCGCGACCACATGACCAAGCCGGTGTCCGCCTACGTGGCGGGTGTGACCGCCCCCCCCGGCAAGAAGATGGGCCACGCCGGTGCCATCGTCTCGGGCGGCAAGGGCACCGCCGACGCCAAGATGGAGGCGCTGCGCGAGGCCGGAGTCAAGGTCGGATTGAACCCCACCGAGGCCGGCGAGCTGATGGCGGAGATCGTCGCTGCGCTCTGAGCGACGCGGTCCAATCCGGAATCGGCACATTGGCCCCCGCTGGTACGGTCGCCGGTATGCGCCTTGCGGTCCTTGTCTCTGGTATGGGGACGATCCTCGACGCCATGGCCGACGCGGGGCTACCGGTCTCGCTCGTGGTCGCCGACCGTCCCTGCCGGGCGATCGAACTCGCCGCAGGCCACGAAATCCCCGCATCGATCGTCGAACGCGACACGTTCGGCGATGATTTCGACCGCACCGCCTACACCGAGAAGCTCACCGCCGAACTCGAGGCCGCCGACGTCGACCTGATCGCCATGGCCGGGTTCGGCACGATCCTCGAGCAGCCGATCTACGAGCGCTTCGCCGGCCGCATCCTCAACACCCACCCGTCGCTGCTGCCCGCCTTCCCCGGCTGGCGAGCCGTCGACGACGCCCTCGCCCACGGGGTGCGCGTGACCGGCTGCACCGTCCACTACGCAGAACTCGGGGTCGACTCCGGGCCGATCCTCGCCCAGGAGGCCGTGCCCGTGCTGCCGGACGACGACGTGGCGAGCCTCCACGAACGCATCAAGGCGGTCGAGCGCCGGCTCTACATCGACACCATCCGCGGCCTGCTCGATGCACCGCCTATGCCCGATGCACCGCAGAACAGGGGAGCATCCAGGTGAGCCCCCGTGCCCTGCTGTCCGTCTACGACAAGGCCGGCATCGTCGACCTTGCGCGCGGGCTCGTCGATCTCGGTTGGGAGATCGTGTCGAGCGGTGGAACCGCATCGCTGCTGGCCGGCGAGGGCGTGCCCGTCACCGAGGTCGCCCAGGTCACCGGCGCCCCGGAGATGCTGGGTGGACGGGTCAAGACCCTCCACCCTGCGATCCACGGTGGCATCCTCGCCGATCGCTCCAACCCCGACCATGTGGCCGACCTCGAAGGCCGCGGAATCGCACCGATCGACCTGGTCGTCGGGAACCTCTACCCGTTCACCTCGGACCCGGGTATCGAGCTCATCGACATCGGCGGGCCCACGATGGTCCGGGCCGCCGCCAAGAACCACGCCCACGTCGGGATCGTGGTCGATCCCGGCGACTACGTCCCGGTGCTCGACGAGTTGCGTGCCGACGGCAGCCTCTCCGACACCACCCGTCACCGGCTGGCCCGTGCCGCCTTCGCCCACACGGCCGCCTACGACGCCGCCATCGTGCGCTGGTTCGACACGCTCACACCGGATGGCGCCGCCGAAGGGGCCGCCGGACCGCTGCCGCCCACCCTGCACTTCGCCCTCGAGCGGACCGGCACGCTGCGCTACGGCGAGAACCCGCATCAGGAGGGTGCCCGCTACCGCGAGTCGGGACAGGTCGGCTGGTGGGACGAGGCGGTTGTGCACGGTGGCAAGGCCATGTCGTACCTCAACCTCTTCGACACGGAGGCCGCATGGCGGCTGGTCCACTGCCTCGGCGATGAGCCCACGGCGGTCGTCATGAAACACGCCAACCCCTGCGGAGCGGCCATCGACATCGACATCGCCGCCGCCTACGCCGCAGCCCACGCCTGCGACACGGTGTCGGCCTTCGGCGGGATCGTGGCCGTCAACCGCCCGGTCACCCTCGCCATGGCCGAGTCGATGACCGAGGTGTTCACCGAGGTCGTCGTCGCACCGGCCTACGAACCGGATGCGTTGGCGAAGCTCCGGCAGAAGCAGAACCTGCGCATCCTCGAGGCCCCGGCACCGTCATGGCCGGCCCTCGAGGTCCGCAGCATCGACGGCGGCCTGCTCGTCCAGACCACCGACGTGCTGGCACTCGACCCCTCCGGCGGGCTCGACCGGACCGGCTGGCGGGTGGTCACCGAGCGGGCGCCCACCGACGCCGAGTGGGCCGACCTCGAGTTCGCCTGGCGGGTGGCGGCGCGGGTCACGTCAAACACGATCGTCCTCGTCCGGGACCGTCGGGCGGTCGGCATCGGCGCCGGCCAGCAGAACCGCAGAGACGCCGGTCGCCTCGCCGCCGAGAAGGCCGCTGGTCGCGCCGTCGGCGGCGCCTGCGCCAGCGACGCCTTCTTCCCGTTCCGCGACGGGCTCGACGCCGCCATCGACGCCGGTGTCACGGCGGTCATCCAGCCGGGCGGTGCGATGCGCGACGACGAGGTCATCGCCGCTGCGAACGAGGCCGGGATGGCGATGGTGCTGACCGGGGAACGCCACTTCCGCCACTGAGCCGACCCGGCGGCAACCATCGAGGGATAGCGTGCCCCGCCATGACTGCACAACTGCTCGCTGGTGGGCCGGTCGCCGAGGCCGTGCTCGATGATGTCCGTACCCGGGTCGATGCGCTCGCCTCCAGGGGGATCACGCCGGGACTCGGCACGATCCTCGTGGGCGACGACGGCGCCAGCGCCGGCTACGTCCGCAAGAAGCACGAGACCTGCGCAAGCGTCGGGCTCACATCGCAACACCTCAGCGTGCCGGCCGATGCGTCGCCGGCGGCGCTGGACGAGGCCGTTGCCGCCTTCAACGAGGATCCCTCCGTCCACGGGTACATCATCCAGCACCCGGTGCCGGCGGGCTTCGACTTCAACGCCGCCCTGTTCGCCATGGACCCGGGCAAGGACGCCGACGGTCTCCACCCCACGAACCTGGGCAAGCTGGTCCTCCAGGAGGAGGGCCCGGTGCCGTGCACCCCGGCCGGGATCCAGGCCATGTTCGTCCACTACGGCATCGAGGTGTCCGGAAAGCACATCGTCGTCATCGGCCGCGGTCCGACCCTCGGCCGCCCGCTCTCGTTGCTGCTCACCACCAAGGCCCCCGGAGCAAACGCCGCCGTCACGGTCGTGCACTCTGCCGTCCCCGACCTGGCCGAGCACACCCGCCGGGCCGACATCATCGTCGCCGCCGTGGGGATCCCGGGCTTCGTCACGCCTGACATGGTGAAGCCCGGTGCCGTCGTCGTGAGCGGTGGACTCTCCTGGGAGGGCAAGAAGCTCCTCGCCGACGTCGACGAGTCGGTCGGAGAGGTGGCCTCGTGGATCACGCCGCGACTGGGTGGCGTCGGACCGACGACGGTGGCCATGTTGCTGCGCAACACGGTCGAGGCAGCCGAGCGCGCTCATTCCTGAGACCGGCGCCTGAGATCGGCGCCTGGGACCTGCCGCCGGGCCGTCCCACCCAGCGGGAAGGGGTCGTTGTCGCCTGCCACGGACCGGGAGGACGGTGAGGATCAGGTGACAGGACCACGGCACGTGTGGTCCGACGTGGGCCCCTCCGTAGGTTCGATGGGTGAGCGGGATCCCGGCACGGCTCGGTACGAGGCCGACAGTCAGCTTCGAGTACTTCCCCCCGAAGGGCGACCAGGCACGCCACGAGGCCCTCAAGACGGCCATTCGCCTGAGCGTCCGCCGACCCGACTTCGTCTCGGTCACGTACGGCGCCGGTGGCTCCGATCGCAGCCGCACCCGCGAGATGGTCGCCGATGTGTGTGCCAGCCATGTCAGTGGCCGGCACCGCTGCCCGGTCATGCCGCACCTGACCTGTGTGGGCCACACACGAAGGGAGATCAGCGAACTCCTGGAGGGCTACGCCGCTTTCGGGGTCACCGATGTCCTCGCCCTGGCAGGCGACCCGCGACCCGACCTCCCGGAGGGCGACTTCCGGTACGCCATGGACCTGATCGAGCAGGTCCGGGACGAGACCGACTTCGGGGTGGGCGTTGCGGCGTTTCCCGAAGTGCATCCACGTTCACCGGACCGGGCCACCGACCGTCGACGCCTCGCCGAGAAGCTGAAGCAGGCCGACTTCGGTATCACGCAGTTCTTCTTCGACGCCGACCACTACCGGCGCATGGCCGACGAGTTGGCCGACCTCGGCTGTGAGACACCGGTGGTGGCGGGGGTCATCCCGGTCACGAACCCGGCGTCGGTCAAGCGCTTCGCCGACATGAACGGCACCGACACGCCGTCCCGACTCTGGCAGCGGCTGGAGGAGGTCGATGGTGACGAGCGCCTGCGGATCGCCATCGATTCGGCGGCCGGTCTCGTCCAGGAGCTCCTCGACCTCGGAGCTCCGGGGATCCACCTGTACACCCTCAATGTGCCCGAGGCGGTCGAAGGTGTCCTCGATGCCCTCGGGATCGGTGCCGTGACGGCCGGGGCCTGAGGCGGGACTCGTCGCAGTCGTTTCCCTCTGGATAGGGTCGCTCCCATGGCTGAAAAGATCACGATGGGCGCCGACGGGCGCCTCCAGGTACCGACAGATCCGATCATCCCCTTCATCGAGGGCGACGGCACCGGTGTCGACATCTGGCCCGCCGCCCGGCTGGTCCTCGACGCTGCAGCTTCGAGGCACGGCCACTCCATCGAGTGGAAAGAGGTGCTCGCCGGAGAGAAGGCCTACCGCGAGACCGGCGAATGGCTGCCCCAGGAGACGGTCGAGGTGTTCACCGAGTACATGCTCGGCATCAAGGGCCCGCTCACCACACCGGTCGGTGGCGGCTTCCGCAGCCTCAACGTGGCGCTGCGCCAGATCCTCGACCTGTACGTGTGCCTGCGCCCCGTCCGGTGGTTCAAGGGCGTGCCGTCGCCGGTCAAGCATCCCGAACTGGTCGACATGGTGATCTTCCGGGAGAACACCGAGGACATCTATGCCGGCCTCGAGGTCGAGGCCATGACCCCCGATGCCAAGAAGCTGCGCGAGCTGCTCGAGGACGCCTTCAACTGGCAGATCCGCGAGGACGCCGGCATCGGCATCAAGGTCATCTCCAAGATGTGTTCCCAGCGCCTCCAGCGTGCCGCCATCCAGTACGCGGTCGATCATGGCCTTCCGCGGATCCACTGGGTACACAAGGGCAACATCATGAAGTTCACCGAGGGCGCCTTCCAGCGCTGGGGCTACGAGCTGGTCCGCGAAGAGTTCTCCGATGTCGCCGTCAGTTGGGCCGACTGCGATGGCGACCCCGGCGACCGCATCCTCGTCCAGGACGCAATCGCCGACATCGCCCTCCAGCAGGTGCTCACCCGGCCGGCCGAGTTCGACGTGATCGCCACCATGAACCTCAACGGCGACTACCTCTCCGACGCCCTCGCGGCGCAGGTCGGCGGCATCGGTATCGCCCCGGGAGGCAACGCCAACTACATGACCGGCCACGGCATCTTCGAGGCCACCCACGGCACGGCCCCCAAGTACGCCGGCCAGGACAAGGTCAACCCGTCGTCGGTGATCCTGTCGGGCGTGCTCATGTTCGAGCACATCGGCTGGCAGGACGCTGCCGACGACATCGTGCGGGCGCTCGAGGCGGCCATCGGCGACAAGGTGGTCACCTACGACTTCGCCCGCCTCATGGACGGGGCCACCGAGGTGAAGTGCTCCGAGTTCGCCCAGGCGCTCGTTGACCGACTCTGACGGCACCGGGTCGACACCGGCCCGAACCGACGGCATCTTCCGGCGTGGCGGCCGGCTCGTTCTGCGGTCCTTCCGCGCCCACCCCCTCCCGCACTTCCTCGGCATCGCCGGGGCCAACATCTTCGCCGTGGCCGTCGTCGGCTACACGGTCGTGCTGGGGCGCGTCACCGACGAGCTGATCCTTCCGGGCCTCGACGGCGGGGGCGTCGACCGTGGGACGGCGCTCGCCGGTGCGGCCGTCATCGCCGCCGTCGGCGTCGTGCGGGGTGTCTCGATGATGGTGCGCCGGTTCTTCAACTTCACCGCCGTGGCGCGTACCCAACGCACCTGGCGCCTCGCCATCCTCGACCAGTACCTCGACGCCCCATTGTCGTTCTACCACTCCCGTCCCGCCGGGCAGCTCCTGGCGCATGCCGACGCCGACGTCGAGACGGCTGCGTCGATGCTGATGCCACTGGCGTATTCGATGTCCGTGGTGGCACTCGTGGTGGTGTCGCTGGTGAGCCTGCTGGTGGTGCACCCGCTCTTCGCACTCGTGGCGCTGGTCCTGTTCCCGGTGCTGGCGGTGCTCAACCAGCGCTACACCCGGTCGGTCGAGGCGCCTGCGGCACGAGCCCAGGCGGCGGTGGGTCTGGTGTCGGGGATCGCCCACGAGAGCCTCGACGGCGTCCTCGTGGTGAAGACGCTCGGCCGGGAGGACGCCGAGGTCGAGCGCCTGGCCGAGGCCGCCCACATCCTGCGCGTCGAGCGGGTCGAGATCGGCCGGTTGCGGGCGGTGTACCTGCCGTTCGTCTACGCCCTGCCGAACCTCGGCATTCTGGTCGTGCTCCTCCTCGGCACCTGGCTGGTCGGCCAGGGCTCCGTCTCGGTGGGCGACGTGGTCCGGTCGATGGCCCTGTTCAACATGCTGGCGATCCCGATGGAGATCCTGGGCTTCCTGTTCCAGGAGATGCCCCGCTCGGTGGTGTCGATGGATCGCCTGGACGGTGTCCTCTCGGTCGACATCGAGGTCCGCCCGGCCGATCCGCCGCCCGTCCCGGCCTCCGTGGAGGTCGTGTTCGATGACGTCTCGTTCGCGTTCGACGCCGGCCCCCCGGTGCTCGACGGCCTGACCGCACGGGTGGGTGCCGGTGAATCGGTCGCCCTGGTCGGGGCCACTGGTTCGGGCAAGAGCACGCTCTTCGACCTCGTCGCCGGCCTCATGCCGGTGACCGGCGGGCGGATCACGCTGGGGGGCGTCGACGTCGCCGAACTCGGTGCCGACGGCATCCCCGACGTGGTGGCACCGGTCTTCCAGGAGACCTACCTGTTCGCAGAGACCGTCCGGAGCAACCTGGTCCTCGACCGGGAGGTCCCTGACGCAGAACTCGACAGGGTGCTGCGGCTCGTGGCCGCCGACGAGTTCGTCGCGGCGCTCCCGATCGGACTCGAGACCGTGATCGGCGAGCGGGGCGTCACGCTGTCCGGTGGCCAGCGACAGCGCCTCGCCCTTGCCCGAGCGCTTCTGCGGCAACCCCGGGTGCTCCTGCTCGACGACGCCACATCCGCCGTCGATCCGGTGGTCGAGGCGGCGATCCTGCACAACCTCCGGGTCGAGGGCGGGCACACGCTGCTCGTGGTCGCCCATCGGCTGGCCACGATCCGACTGGCCGACCGTGTCCTGTTCCTCGAGGAGGGCCGGATCGTCGCCGAGGGCCCCCACCACGAGCTGCTGTCCGTGCCCTCCTATGCCGCCCTGGTGCGGGCCTATGAGGGGGCGACCCGATGAGCACGCTCGTCCCCGGGGAGGACACCGGGGCCGCCGTCGAGGCGATCGAGGGCGGCGACGTGGTCGGTCCGTGGGAGGACCACGATGTCCGGTCGCTCGACGGGATCGAGGGCGCCGGGTCGTTGGCCGTGCTCCGACGCGGGTTGGCTGCGTCACCGGAACTTCGCTCCGGACTGCTGTTGACGGCGGCGATGGCGCTGGCGGTGGCGGCAGGGAAGCTGCTGGTCCCGCTCACGATCAAGATGGTCCTCGACCGCGGGGTACTCGACGGTGATGTCCAGATGGGCATCGTGTTCGTACTCACCGGTGTGGCGGCGGGTCTCATCCTGGTGGGCATCTCGCTCGAACGGATCACCTACCTGCGCCTGACGAAGACCGCTGAGAATGTGCTCTACGGCCTGCGCGTCCGGACATTCGCGCACCTCCACCGGTTGAGCCTCGCCGAGCACACCGCCTCCCGGAAGGGTGTGCTCACGGCGCGTGTCACCAGCGACGTCGAGGCGCTCAACAAGTTCGCCCAGTGGGGGGCGGTCGCCTGGATCATCAGCGCCGTCCAGATCGTCGCGGTGCTGGTGATCATGCTGGTGTTCTCGTGGCAGCTGGCCCTCGTGACGCTGCTGGTCCACCTGCCGCTGCTGCCGGTCCTGCGGAGCGTCCAACGGGGCCAACTCCGTGCGTACGACCGGTTGCGGACCCGGGTCTCCGAGACGTTGGCACGGGTGTCCGAGACGGTGCTCGGCATGGGGGTCATCCGGGCCTACGGGCAGCGTGAGGCGAGTCGTGCCGACCTGCACGAGGCCGTCGACCAGCAGTACCGGCAGCAACTGCGCGCCATGCGGTACTTCGCCCTCGTCCTGCCGTTCACCGACGTCGTCGGAATGGCCGCCATCGCGGCGGTGATCGCCTCCGGGGTGTGGTGGGGCGACGCCTGGGGCGTGAGTGCCGGCGAGCTGGTTGCGTTCATGTTCCTCGCCAACCTGTTCGTGGCGCCGATCACCCAGTTGGGCGAGGTGCTCGACCAGACGCAGACGGCGTTGGCCGGCTGGTGGAAGATCCTCGACGTGCTCGACACCGAGCCGGATGTCGTGGAGCCCGACGTGGGGCTCCGGCTGCCGGAGGGTTCGCTGGGGGTGCGTGCCGAGGGCCTCGAGTTCCGTTACCGCGAGGGCGACCTCGTTCTGCGTGGTCTCGACATCGACATCCCGTCCGGCGCATCGGTCGCCGTGGTGGGCGAGACCGGGTCGGGCAAGACGACGTTCGTCAAGTTGGTCGCCCGCCTGGCCGACCCGACGTTGGGACGGGTGCTCGTCGGCGACATCGACCTGCGTGAGGTGGACCCCGACGAACGTCGGGCGGCGGTGCGCATGGTGCCCCAGGACGGCTTCCTGTTCGACACCACGGTTGGTGAGAACATCCGCTTCGGTCGGCCCGGTGCCACGGCGGCGGATGCCGCGGATGCCATCGCTGCGCTCGGGCTCGGTACCTGGGTGGCGTCGCTGCCCGCCGGGATCGACACGCCGGTCGGTGAACGGGGCGAGTCGCTGTCGGTGGGCGAACGGCAGTTGGTGGCCCTCGCCCGTGCGCAACTGGCCGACCCGGGCCTGCTCATCCTCGACGAGGCCACGTCGGCGGTCGATCCCGAGACCGAACAGGCGCTGGAGCAGGCGTTGGCGAGGCTCTCCGAGGGCCGCACCACGATCAGCGTCGCCCACCGGCTCTCGACGGCCGAACGGGCCGACCTGATCCTGGTCTTCGACGCCGGTCACGTCGTCGAACGTGGTCGGCACGCCGACCTGGTTGCCGCCGGCGGCGTCTACTCGGGCCTCCACGAGTCATGGTTGGGGAGTACCCGCGAACAGTGAGGGGGGTGGTTCCCGGCTGCCGACCGGGGTCGCCGGAGGGGACGGATGTCACCGGCTGCTGACTGGGATCGTCGCCGGGCCCGTCGGTAGCCTTGGCGGGTCCCCGTGTCCAAGCGCCAGGAGCCCACGTGAGCCCCACCCCTGTTCGAGTCACCGTCACCGGCGCTGCCGGTCAGATCGGCTACAGCCTCGTCTTCCGCGTCGCCAGCGGCCAACTGCTGGGCCCTGACCAGCCCGTGGTCCTGCAACTGCTCGAGATTCCTCCCGCCATGGGCGCCCTCGAGGGTGTCGCCATGGAGATCGACGACTGTGCCTTCCCGCTGGTTGACTCGATGGTGCTCAGCGACGATCCGAACGTGGCGTTCGAGGGCACCGGCGTGGCCCTGCTGGTCGGCTCACGGCCCCGGAGCAAGGGCATGGAGCGCAAGGACCTGCTCGAGGCCAACGGTGCCATCTTCACGGTGCAGGGCCGGGCGCTCAACGACCACGCTGCCGACGACCTGCGCGTGCTGGTGGTCGGCAACCCTGCCAACACCAACTCGCTGATCGCCATGCACAGCGCCCCGGACGTGCCGAACGAGCGGTTCACCGCCATGACCCGCCTCGACCACAATCGGGCGCTCTCGCAGGTGGCCAGGCGTCTCGGCGTGTCGATCTCCGAGGTCACGAAGATGACCATCTGGGGCAACCACTCGGCCACCCAGTATCCCGACCTGTTCCACTGTGAGGTGGGCGGCCGGACCGCCGCTGCGGCCGTCGACGACCAGGCTTGGCTCGAGGGCGAGTTCATCCCGACCGTGCAGCAGCGTGGCGCCGCCATCATCGAGGCACGGGGCGCCTCGAGTGCCGCCTCGGCCGCCAATGCCGCCATCGACCATGTCCACGACTGGGTGCTCGGCACCCCGGACGGCGACTGGGTCTCGATGGCCGTGCCGTCGGACGGCAGCTACGGCGTCCCGGAGGGCCTCATCTCGTCGTTCCCGATCACCTGTGCGGGCGGCGAGTGGTCGATCGTGCAGGGCCTCGAGATCGACGACTTCTCACGGGCACGCATCGACGCCTCCGTGGCCGAACTGGCCGAAGAGCGCGACACGGTCCGGGACCTGGGCCTGATCTAGAGCCTGCTGTCCGGGAAGCGGCTATTCCCAGGCGACCACGTCGCCGACGTTGATGACGGCGTCGCCGAGGGCCACGCCGTAGGCACCCCCGCGCCAATCGGGATCGAGGGCGCCCCGGAGGCCGTCGACCGCCGCCTCCATCAGGTGGCAGGGACGGGTCTCGCCGCGGATCTCGATCCGGGCGTCGCCCACCCGCAGGACCCGGCCGCTGCTGTCTGCGAGTTCGACGCCTTCGACGAACAGGTTCGCCCGGCGGGTCGAGGGCTCGACGGATCGGCCGAGGTCGGCCTCGACGTCTGCCCAGCGCTCTGTTGCCAGGATCGTGACCTGGCGGTCTCCACCTCGGTCGGCGTTGCCGACGATGCCTTCGCCGGCGACCACTGACATTGAGTCGACCGCCTCCATGGCCGCACCCATTGCGGGCTTGATCCAGAGGTTGCGAAGGGTTCCCGTGCTGTCCACGACGGGGACGGTAGCCCGCTCAGGTCCCGGATTCGGTGGCGGCACGGACGCCGGCGAACACGTCGCCCAGGGTCGCCAGCAGGTTGTGGTGTTCGACCAGGGGGCGGGGGTCGCCGCCGATCGAGAGGTCGCCGGTGATCACGGCGTCGAGGGGGTCGATGGAACCGGTCATCAGCCCGGTCGCCGTGGCCCGGTCGGTCGAGAACGTCACGTCGGGTTCAACCGCCGGGCCGGGTCGGACCCGGGCCTCGCCGTCGCCCAGGGTGATGTGCCAGGTCGGGCCGTCGGCGACCCGGTATTCGAGGCTCAGCGTGACCAGGGTGGCCATGTCTCGCAGGGCGTCGTGGGCGCAGGCGGCCTCGTCGAGAGCGGCGAGCCATGCATCGGAGAAGGGGACGGGATCGGCCACCTCGGCAGCCTAGGTAGCCCGACGGGTGTGCCCCGTCGGAAGCTGTGGGGCTACGGTCCCGTCCGTGCAGGAGATCGGCAGGGGCGATCCGACATTCGACTTCGAGCCGACGCGTGGCGCCTGGCGGCGTCTCGAGGGGCCCGGTGACGTGCTCGACCTGATGGACACGGGCGCCGGGGGGATCGTGGCGGTGATCAGGGACGCCGGGGCGACCTTCCTGTCACCGGTCTTCGACGAGCTGGCCGGGGTGGTCTGCACCGGGGGCACGATCCGCAGCCACATCGGCATCATCAGCCGCGAGTTCCAGGTCCCCGGGGTGATCGCCGCCGTCATCGACGACGAGCCCGACGACGGCACCGAGGTCGAGTTGGACAGCAGCGGCGTGATCTGCCGGATCGACGGGTGAGCCCGGATCCGCGGGAGCGGGTGAACGCCCTCATCGCAGAGGTCAACGCCGTGTCCAAGGTGCTGATGCGGGAGCGCACCTCGTACGACTCGCAGTTGATCCCGGTGCGGCAGTACGTGGTCGTGTCGTGCATCGAGGCGTTCCTCCGCTACCCGGAGGTCATCGAGGTGATCACCGCAGCGATGTCGCCCGAGGAGATCGGCGCAAAGGCCCGTCGGCCGGGCTGCCAGGCGGATTCGGTGTTCCTGTGGGGTGTTGTCAACTTCTTCCTGATCGGCCGCAACATCATGGGGATGGTGGATCCGTCGATCGACACCGTCGAGCGGACCGACACGGTGCTCGACTTCTGGTCCCGTGCCTCGCGGGCCTACCGGGGCGGCGACCTGCTCCACGCCGCCGACGCAGGCAACCGGATCGACGCCTTCGACGAGGTGATCCTGGCTGAATTGGCCGCCGGGGTGACGCCCGTCGACGACGAACGGCGGGCCGTGCTCCGCAGGGCGAACGCCACGCTGATCAACCACCTGTTCCTGCTCTACTTCGACACCAGGGTCGGCCACGGCGACACCGGCCCGTACCGGCTGGCGGACGGCCGGCAGGTGATCGTGCGCGACTTCTTCCGGATGGGCCGCAGTGACTTCTGGTGGTCGGACGTTGCGAGCGAAGTTCCCTACTCGGGGCTCACGGCGGTGCTCGTCGTCGATGACGCCGTTGATCTGAGCGTCACCGACTACGGGACCACGGTGTCTGACCCGGAGGACTACCTTGACCGCCTCACGGGGTTCGCCCTCTACACGACCGACGGTGGGCGCCTGGAGCCGGTGGGCGACGACAGGCTGGTTGCCACCGCTGCAGCGGCAAAGGCCGCGCAGAGGGAGCACTACCGGGCCATCGTCGGCATGGACCGGGATGAGCAGATCGCCTGCGGCGCCTACGTGTACTTCACGTTCCTCCGGCCGTTCGCCCAGATCGCCGGGGTGGTCGACCAGATCGACTGGACCTGCCCCCGTGACACGCCGGCCGACCTGTACCCGCTGGTGACCGCCGACGTCGAGACCTCTGAGCACGACGCCGACGCCGACCCGTTCGCCCTGTACGACGCGCCTGACGCTCCCCCAGGCGGGGGTTGATCCGGTGCACGAGACGGCCCCCGCCGACGAGCGCCGTCACGAGTCGGACGGGCAGCGGCTCTGGAACGAGTCGTACTATCTCGACTGGTTCGACCCCGACGGGCGGTCCGGCGGCTACGTGCGCCTCGGCCTCTACCCGGAACTGGGCGTCTCCTGGTTCTGGTGCTGCCTGGTCGAGAAGGGCGGCCCGACGGTCTTCGTGGTCGAGCACGAGGCGCCGATGCCACTGGCGCCGGGCCTCGAGATCCGCGCATCGGGCCTGTGGGCAGACCTGATCATCGAGGCGCCACTCGACCACTTCAGCGTCGGCGTCGAGGCCTTCGGCGTAGCCGTCGATGATCCGACCGAGGCCTATCGGGCCGGACCCGGTGGACTGCGGGGCGACCGGGTCCCGGTGGGGCTCGACCTCGGATGGGAGACCGACGGCGAAGCGTCGGATGCTCCGTGGGCCTTCCACTACGGCGTGGCCACCCGCTACGAGATTCCCTGCCGGGTGGTGGGCGAGATACTCGTGGGCGACCGCCGTATCGAGCTCGACGGGTGGGGCCAGCGGGACCACTCGTGGGGTGTGCGCGACTGGTGGGCCGACGGTTGGACCTGGTGCTCGGGCCGGCTCGAGGACGGCGAGCGTTTCCACGCCGTGCAGGTCGTCGGCCGTGACGGTGGCATCGGCTACCGGTCGTCGTCGGACGGCCTGGCCGCCGAGTACCGGGTGGCGTCGGCGCCGAACCTCGGGTCCGATGGCATCCCGACGTCGGGCTCGTTGGAGTTGGGCGACCTGCGTCTCGACTACGAGCCGGTCGCCTGGGCGCCGCTGCTGCTCACGCACCCTGACGACGGTCGGCAGTCGCGGTTCCCCCGTGGCCTCGTGTCGGTGAGGGCCGACGACGGCCGCACCGGCCACGCCTGGCTGGAGCTCAACCAGCCCCCGCCCCCCTGACTCCGGTCAGGATCGGTTGCGGGCGAGGCGGTCGACGGCGAGGACGACTGCGAAGGCGGCGGCGGCCAGCAGCAGCGGTACCGGCAGGTTGCCGGCCGGGGGCCACTCGAGGCCGGTGCCCGAGACCGACATGTCGGCGGTGTCGCCGATGACACCCACGCCGTTGGGCCAGGGCCACAGCACCCGCAGCGAGCCGACCATGAGGCCGATCAGCACCGCCAGCATCGTGTCATGGTGCCGTTCGAGAAGCCGGGTGAGCAGTGAGGCGAACAGCGCCAGCCCGAGCACGGCGCCCACGGCGAACACGATGGCGTCGCCGATCATGCGCTCGTCGATCACGGCCAGGACGGCCTCGTACATGCCGAACATGAGCAGCAGGAACGAGCCCGACAGGCCGGGCAGGATCATGGCGCAGATGGCGATCGCCCCGGCCAGGAACAGCACGAGCGGCGACGGGTCGGCGATCGGTCCCGTCTGCCAGCCGAGGGCGGCGAACAGGACCACGCCGACGACGGCCATCAGGGCCAGCCGGGGGCGGTCCCAGTCGGGGAGCCGCCATGAGACCACGATCGAGGCCAGCACGAGGCCGAGGAACAGGCCGGCCATCGCCTCGGGGTACTCCTCCAGCCCGGATTCGAGCAGGCCGGCGAGCACGACGACGGTGACGAAGGCTCCGCCAGCCAGCGGGAGCAGCAGCCCCCATTCGACCGACTTCAGGCGTTCTATGCCGCCGCGGACATCGCCGCGGGCGAACCGTGCCAACGCCCTGGCGCCGTCGCGGATGGCGGCGATGAGCCGCTCGTAGATCCCGAACATGAGGGCGAGGGTCCCGCCCGAGACGCCCGGCACGACGTTGGCCGCACCCATGAGGGCGCCCTGGGCGATCCGGGTGATCGGACGTCCGCCGGTGGCCATCAGATCGACCCTTCAGGATCGATCGCGTAGGGGGCGAGCGCCTCGCCGATGAATGCGGGGGAGCGCACCAGCTTCCCGGCGGTGTCGGTCACCGCCGCCAGCACCTCCTGGGTGGCGAGCACCTCGTCGCCGCGCATGATCCGTTGGCCCCACCGGGACGAGGCCCGCCGGTTCTCGATGACCTCGGTCTCGATGACCAGCAAGTCGCCACCGACGGCCGGCTTGAGGAACCTGGTCTCGATGCGGGAGACGATGACCCGGTAGCCCTGATCCTCGAGGTCCTGGAGCCCGAGCCCCACCGAGTCGAGCAGTTCGATGCGGCCGGTCTCGAAGAGCTGCACGTAGACGGAGTGGTTGAGGTGCCCGTACGGGTCGAGTTCGTAGAAGCGGACCTTGACGGGGTGACGGTGACACTCGGGCATCGGGAGGACGCTAGCCCTCGTCCCGGCGGGTCGGCGTGGCTACCCTCCCGACCCATGGGTGAAGGGACGTCTGTCGAACTGCATGTCGAGGCCTTCGGTCCGGTCGATGGCGAGCCGGTGCTGCTGCTGTCGGGCGCCGACGCTCAGTGCACCCGGTGGACCCCTGCGTTGGTGGACCCGCTCGTCGGAGCCGGCCACCGGGTGGTGCGCTTCGACAACCGCGACTGCGGACTTTCCACGAAGCTGCCATCTGATGTCGGCTACACGCTCGACGACCTGGCGGCCGACGCCTGCCGGGTGCTCGACGGCGAGGGCATCGACGCCGCCCACCTGGTCGGCCGCTCGATGGGTGGGATGGTCGCCCAGGTCATGGCCCTCGACCATCCCGACCGGGTGCGTTCGCTGACGCTGCTCTGTTCCACGCCAGGGCTCGGCGACGATCGCCTCCCGCCCCCGGAGGACCGGCTGATCGACGAGATGACCGAGCGCCTCTTCGCGGCACCGCCCAGCGACCACGTCGGGAAGGTGGCGTGGCTGGTCGCCCTCGATCAGCTCTTCATCGGGCGTCGCTACCCGTTCGACGAGGCGGCGGCGGTGCTCGTCGCCGATGCCGATGTCACCCGCTGCTGGTTCCCCGAGACCGGGCACGGCCCCGCCGTGAACTCTTCGCCGTCGCGTCTCGACCGTTTGGGAGACATCGGGGCCCGGACCCTCGTCGTACACGGCACCGCCGATCCGGTGTTCCCTGTCGAGCACGGCATCGCGCTCGCCGACGGCATCCCCGGCGCCGACCTCTGGCTGGTCGAGGGCCTCGGCCACGAGGTCCCGGACGCCTGTCTGCCCGAACTGCTGCCGAAGGTGCTGAAGCATCTGGCCGACCCGGCCGGTTAGCGGGTCCGCACACGCGAAACGGCGCCCTCCCCGGTAGGTGGGAAGGACGCCGCTCGTTTACAAGGTCCGGGTCGAGTCGTCTCGCGTCAGTCGTTCTCCGAGGCCCAGCAGGGCGTTGGTTGCGAGAACGTGAGGGGACCGGCTCGGTACCGGAACCTCGGGCTCACCCGCCAGGCGGGGCTCGACACCGTCTCTCGAACCGGATGGATCGCACGTTCAGCCTCCCGTCGCTCGTGGACATAAGACCGTGTCGATCAGCCCCCCACCTCATCGGCAGGGTGACTAATGTCACTGTCGCACCACAGCGCCGGTTTGTCAACCATGTTCGTCGACTCCCCTCCGGGACCGCGTCGACCGGTCACCGGGCACTCGGTGTCGGCGATCCGCCCCGGTCAGGTCAGCGGCGCCGGCGAGAAGCGCCCCGGGCAGGGTTCCAGGACTAGCGCTGCCCGGTGAGGGCCCGGTTCTTGACCTTGGCCTTCATGTAGTCGCGGTTCATCAGGGCGATGAAGTCGAGGCTGATCTCCTTGGGACACGCCTCGGTGCATTCGCCGTGGTTGGTGCACGATCCGAAGAAGTCCTCCATGGTCTCGACCATGGCCTCGGTGCGGCTCCAGCGTTCGGCCTGCCCCTGGGGCAGCAGGCCCAGGTGGCCGATCTTGGCGGAGGTGAACAGCTGGGCGGCCGAGTTGGGGCAGGCGGCGACGCAGGCACCGCAGCCGATGCAGGCGGCGGCGTCGAATGCCTGGTCGGCGGCGACCTTGGGGATCGGGGTGAGGTTGGCGTCGGAGGCGGCGCCGGTGTTGACCGAGATGTAGCCGCCGGCCTCGATGATGGCGTCGAGCGGCGAGCGGTCGATGGCGAGGTCGCGGATCACGGGGAACCCGGCGGCCCGGAAGGGCTCGATGACGATCTCGTCGCCGTCGCGGAACTCGCGCATGTGGAGCTGGCAGGTGGCGGTGGCCTTCTGGGGTCCGTGGGCGCGGCCGTTGATCATCACGCCGCAGGTGCCGCAGATGCCCTCGCGGCAGTCGCTCTCGAAGGCGATGGGCTCCTGGCCGGCGGCGTTGAGCTCTTCGTTGAGGAGGTCGAGCATCTCGAGGAACGAGGCGTCGGTGCTGATGGCCTGCTGGTAGGTCTCGAAGGCTCCGGGGGCATCGGCGCCGGCCTGGCGCCACACCTTGAGGGTGACGTTGATGGTCGTGCCGTGGGATCCGGACATGGCGGACGTTCCTCCCGGTCCTACTTGTAGGAGCGCTGCGACAGCGCCACCGTCTCGAAGGTCAGTTCCTCGCGGTGCCGGGTCTGGGGGGTGCCCTCGCCGTTCCACTCCCAGGCCGCCACGTGGGCGAAGTTCTCGTCGTCGCGTTGGGCCTCGCCCTCGGAGGTCTGGTGCTCTTTGCGGAAGTGGCCGCCGCAGGATTCCTCGCGTTCGAGGGCGTCCCTGGCCATGAGCTCGGCCAACTCGAAGAAGTCGGCGACCCGGCCGGCCTTCTCGAGCGACTGGTTGAGCGTGTCGGCGCTGCCGAGCACCCGCACGTCGCTGTGGAACTCCTCGCGCAGGCCGGAGATCTCGGTGACGGCTTTTTCGAGGCCGGCCCGGTCGCGGGCCATGCCGATGCGGTCCCAGACGATGCGTCCGAGCTGGCGGTGGAACTGGTCGACCGAACGGGTGCCGTTGATGGAGAGCCAGCGGTGGGTCTCGTCCTCGATGCCCGAGACGGCTGCGGTGAACACCGGGTCGTCGGTGGGGACGACGGCGTTGCCGAGTTGGCCGGCCAGGTCGTCGCCGATGGTGTACGGGAGGACGAAGTAGCCGTCGGCGAGTCCCTGCATGAGGGCGCTGGCGCCGAGTCGGTTGGCGCCGTGGTCGGAGAAGTTGGCCTCGCCGATCGAGTAGAGGCCCGGGACCGTGGTCATGAGGTGGTAGTCGACCCAGAGCCCGCCCATCGTGTAGTGGATGGCCGGGTAGATCCGCATCGGCTGTTCGTAGGGGTTCTCGCCGGTGATGCGGTGGTACATGTCGAAGAGGTTCCCGTACTTCTCCGAGATGGTGTCGAGGCCGTTGCGGGCGATGGCTGCGGCGAAGTCGAGGTAGACGCCGTTCTTGAGGGGCCCGATGCCGTGGCCCTCGTCGCAGACGGTCTTGGCGTTGCGGGAGGCCACGTCGCGGGGCACGAGGTTGCCGAAGGCCGGGTACTTGCGTTCGAGGTAGTAGTCGCGGTCGTCTTCGGGGATGTCGGCGGCAGATCGGGCGTCGTCGAACGCCGATGGCACCCAGATGCGCCCGTCGTTGCGCAGCGACTCGGACATCAGCGTGAGCTTGGACTGGAAGTCGTCGCTGACGGGGATGCAGGTGGGGTGGATCTGCGTGTAGCAGGGGTTGGCGAAGAAGGCGCCCTGCTTGTGGGCCCGCCAGGCCGCCGTGACGTTGCACATCATGGCGTTGGTGGACAGGAAGTAGACGTTGCTGTAGCCGCCGGTGGCGAGCACGACGGCGTGCGCCGAGTGGGGGGTGACCTCGCCGGAGAGGAGGTCGCGGGTGACGATGCCGCAGGCCCGGCCGTCCTTCTTGACGACGTCGAGCAGTTCGGCTCGGGTGTGGAGCTCGACGGTGCCGGCGGCCACCTGGCGCATGAGCGCCGAGTAGGCGCCGATCAGCAGCTGCTGGCCGGTCTGGCCGCGGGCGTAGAAGGTGCGGGACACCTGGGCGCCGCCGAACGAGCGGTTGTCGAGGAGGCCGCCGTAGTCGCGGGCGAACGGGACGCCCTGGGCGGTGGCCTGGTCGATGATGTTGACCGAGACCTCGGCCAGGCGGTGGACGTTGGCTTCACGCGAGCGGTAGTCGCCGCCCTTGACGGTGTCGTAGAAGAGCCGGTGGACGGAGTCGCCGTCGTTCGTGTAGTTCTTGGCGGCGTTGATGCCGCCCTGGGCGGCGATGCTGTGGGCCCGGCGGGGGCTGTCGTGGAACGTGAAGGCCTTCACCCGGTAGCCGAGTTCGCCGAGTGTGGCGGCGGCGGAGGCGCCGGCCAGGCCCGTGCCGACCACGATGATGTCGAACTTGCGCTTGTTGTTGGGGTTGACCAACTTCATGGAGAACTTGTGGTTCTCCCACTTGTCGGCCATCGCCCCTTCGGGGACCTTGCTGTCGAGGATGCTCATCGTCACCCCTGGTGCCCTTCTGCTTGTTCGGCGAGACATGCATTGCCCTCGACCTGGCCGATCGGACACGACCGGTTGTCCTCGTCGATGAGGCCCGCCTGGGCGAGGATCGGGAACGAGAGGTTGCCGACCAGGATCAGGCCGGCGAGCAGCGTGGCGAGTCCACGTCGCAGGTGGTTGTAGCGGGGGTTGTTGATGCCGAGGCTCTGGAACATCGACCAGGCGCCATGGAAGATGTGGAAGGCCAGCGCCACGTTGGCGACGATGTAGAGGATCGCCACGGGCAGGGCCGACAGCGATGTGGAGACGTTGTGGTACGGGTCGCCGGGTACGAAGTCGTCGCCCAGCCACCAGCCCCAGGTCAGGTCGGCCAGGTGGTAGAAGATGAACAGGGCGATGATCGGGCCGGTCCAGCGCATGGTGCGGCTGGCGTAGGTGGCGGCGGGGTGCTCGCGGCCACCGGCGTATTTCTTGGCGCCGCTGACCAGGCCGGCCTTCTCGCTCGAGGCCCGGCTCATGTTGCTGAGGCTGATCGCCGAGTGCAGGTGCAGGACGAACATGGAGAGCAGTCCGAGGCGCAGCAGCCAGAGCACGGCGCTGTTCGGCACGAGGCCGCCACCGATGGTGCGCAGCGATTCGGCGTACTCGTGCATGCGGGCCGGGCCCTCGTACACGTGCAGGTTGCCGGCCATGTGTGCGAGGACGAAGCCGATGAGGCCGATGCCGGTGAGGGCCATCACCCACTTGCGGCCGACGGCTGTCTGGTAGAGGTTCAGCGGGAACGGCCATTCCCTGCCGCGGCGGCGGACCGGGGCGACGCGGTAGCGCTCGCCGGTGGTCTGTGCCATGGGTTCCTCCAGATCGCGGGTGCCGGGTCGTCCGGCTCTGCCGAGAAGGTAGCGGCCCTGTCGGGGGCGGGCCACCCGAGGGTGGCGGGTTTCAGACGCCGGCGACGGTGGAGGCGTATCGGTTGGCGGCGGTGACGCCGCCTGCGGAGAGTACCAGTTCGAGTTCGACGTCTCCCGTGACATCACCGAGTGGCCACTCGATACGACCGACGTGGATGGACGAGTCGGCTCCGACCTCACCCTCCCATGCCCAGGTGAGGGTCTCGGTGGCGGCGCTCCCGGATCCGAGCGACAGCAGCGCATCGACGCGGGTCAGGCCGAGGGCCTCCCGTCCGTCGTGGACGACGGCGACGTCGGTGCGCAGCGTGGCGCCCCGTCGGAGGCGCTCGGGCAGCGGGTCGGCGACGACGATCGTCGTGGCGCAGGCGGCGGTGACGGCGGCGTGGGCCGGCTTGGGTCGCCGTTCGTGGTCGAGGAGCGAACCGCTGACGCACGGCTCGCCGTCGAGCAGGCGGTCGATGGCGAACCCCCCACAGGGCCGGTACTTGCGGCGCCGCATGGCCTCGATCTGGAGGCGCAGCGTGTCGGCCTGGTGGGCACGTGTGTCGTCGGCCCAGGTGGCGAGGTCGGGGTGGTCGTCCGGCGGGAAGAGCTCCAGCAGGACCTCGAGCTCGCCGTCGGGGTCGCCGCTGAGCCGGCTCCAGTCGGGCTGTGGCCATCGGGCAGGGTCGAGGCCCAGGATTTCCGGGTCGAAGTCGGGCACCGAGTGGGTGCCGAATGCCGCCACGAACCCGCCGGCCCTGGGGGAGTGGCGCAGGAACTCGGCCAGGTCGCCGGCACGGCCGCCGTACCAGCCGAACCGGAGGTGGGCGGCGGCGTCCTCGACGACGGGCGGGCTCGGGAGCACGCCGGTGTGGGCGACGACCGGCCGCGACGGGTCGGTGCGGCGCAGCGCCCGTCGGATCGAGCGGTCGAGCACGGTGCGGTTCCAGTTGGGCCGTTGCTGTTCGAGCAGGCTCGGTGCCGGGCGGGTGGGGTCGACGGGGTCGGGGGCGTCGTGGCCGCACCAGACGATGACCGATGGGTGGTGGCCGAGGAGGTCGACCATCTCCCTGGCCTGGCGCATGGCCTGGCCGCGGACCGAGCGGTGGTACTCGCCCCGCAGCGGCAGGTCCTGCCAGATCAGCATTCCGGCCTCATCGGCGGCGTCGTAGAGAGCCGGGTGCGAGACGTGGGCGGCGACGCGCAGCAGGTTGAGGCCGGTGTCCCGGGCGAGGGCCACGTCGGCGGCGGCGGAGTCGGGGGTGATGTTGGCGAGGTCACGGCGCAGCGGTGGGACGATGCCGCCGCGCAGGAACAGCCGTTCGCCGTTGATCCGCCAGAGGTGGTCGCGCATCCGGATCGAGCGGAACCCGATGCGCCGGGTGGCCCGGTCGCTCACGACGCTGTCCTCGGTGGTGACGGTGAGGGTCACGTCGAACAGGGGCTGTTCGCCGAGCTCGTGCGGCCACCAGAGTTGGGGTCGGGGCACGCGCACGGTCCACTCGACACGGTTCTCGCCGGCGGCCAGCGGCTGCTGGTGGCGGTGGTCGACGCCCAGCACGGTCGTGTGGAACACCACCTCTCTGGGCCGGTCGGTGTCGACGACGGCTCGCAGGGCCAGCGTGGCGACCGTGGGTGACGCGTCGGTGCAGACCACCCGGACGTAGCGGAGCGGCACGGGGCCGGTTTCCCGGAGCCGCACCGGCTGCCAGATGCCGCCGGGGTTCCAGGCGCCCTGGGCGGCGCCAGTCAGGGTCCGTTGTTCGGTTCGACCGAGCGTCGGCGGGCTGGTGACCTCGACGGCCAGCAGGTGGTCGGATCGCCTGCGGAGCTGGCGGGTCACCTCGAGGGCGTGGGTGAAGAAGTAGCCCTCGGTGGCGCCGAGGTAGGAGCCGTCCAGCCAGACGTCGCCGAGGGTGAAGACCCCGTCCAGTTCCAGCCAGGTGCGGCGGTCGTCGTCGGGTGCCTCGGCCTCGAAGCGGGTGCGGTACAGCAGCGGGCCGTCCTCGTCGGCGAAGTCGGCGTGTTGGCGCCAGTGCCCGGGCACCGGGACCTCGGGCCAGCCGCCGTCGTCGAGGTCGGCGTCGGGAAAGGTGCGCCGGAGGGCGTCGTCGGCGGGGTTGGCGAGCCAGGGTCCGGTCAGGTCCATCGGCGGGGACCGTACCGGCACCACGGGGCAGGCCACCCGCGGCTGGTAGTGGTGGGTGGGCGCTGGGTAACGTGCGGTTGTGAAGCGCCCATGACCATCGACGAGTCCCGCGCCGGTGGCCCGGCGAGGTTCCTGGCCGCCTTCAGGGGGCGGAACGCCCAACGTGCGGCAGCGACCCGGCCCACGACGCTCGGCGGGCTGCGGGCGTCCGGCTGGGAATCGACGCCGGTCAAGGAGGAGTTGCGGCGCAACGCGGTGGCCCATATCCGGGCGGGCGAACCGTTGTTCCCCCGGGTGCTGGGCTTCGAGAACACGGTCCTGCCGCAGCTCGAGAACGCCCTCCTGGCCGGCCATGACGTGATCTTCCTGGGTGAGCGGGGTCAGGCCAAGTCCCGCCTCATTCGCAGCCTGACCGGCCTGCTCGACGAGTGGATGCCAATCGTGGCCGGCTCCGAGATCAACGACGATCCGTACCATCCGGTGTCCCGCCACGCCCTCGACCTGATCGCCGAACTCGGCGACGACACGCCGATCGACTGGGTGCACCGCAACGCCCGCTACGGCGAGAAGTTGGCGACCCCCGATACCTCGATCGCCGACCTGATCGGCGAGGTCGATCCGATCAAGGTGGCGGAGGGCCGCTACCTGTCTGACGAGCTCACGCTCCACTACGGGCTGGTGCCGCGCACCAACCGGGGCATCTTCGCCATCAACGAGCTGCCGGACCTGGCCGAGCGGATCCAGGTGGGCCTGCTCAACGTGCTCGAGGAGCGCGACGTCCAGATCCGCGGCTACAAGATCCGCCTGCCGCTCGACATCGTCATGTTCGCCTCGGCGAACCCCGAGGACTACACGAACCGGGGCCGCATCATCACGCCGCTCAAGGACCGTTTCGGCTCCCAGATCCGCACGCACTACCCGCTCGACGTCGAGGTCGAGATGGACATCGTCGAGCAGGAGGCGACGGTGCCGACCGTGGCCGACCTGACCGTCTCGGTGCCCGACTTCATGGCACGGGTGGTGGCCACGATCAGCCAGGAGGCCCGCCGTAGCCCGCACCTCAACCAGCGGTCGGGGGTGTCGGTGCGGCTGAGCGTCTCGAACCTCGAGGCGGTCGTGGCAAACGCCATCCGCCGTGCTCTGCGGACCGAGGAGACGGTGGCGGTGCCGCGGGTGTCCGACCTCGACGCCGTGGCCGCCTCGATGTCGGGCAAGGTCGAGGTCGAGAGCCTCGACGAGGACCGTGACGCCGAGATCCTCCAGCGCATCGTTGCGTCGGCGGTGCTGGAGGTGTTCCGGGAGCAGGTGCCCGGCGAGACGCACCGGGCGATCGTCGAGGCGTTCGACGAGCACGAGGGGGTCTCCACCGGCGAGGACATGGGGTCGGCTGCCTATGCGGTGCTGGTGGCCGATGAGATTTCGGCGCTCCAGCCGGCCATCGACGCCCTGCTCGCCGACGAGGACGACACCGGCCCGGCGGTGGTCGCCAGCGCTGTCGAGCTGATCCTCGAGGGGCTGCATCTCTCCAAGCGCCTCAACAAGCACACCGCCGGTCCGAGGACCCGCTACCAGGCCCGCACCTGACGCGTTTCGCGCATATCGCATTCGGTAACATGGGTGGCAATGTGAGATGTGTTTGACAGGGGGGCAGGGCCTCCGATACGGTCGGTCCCGATACGTGGCAGGAATCCAATCGAAAGGTGGGCGACCACGAAGCGGATGCTTCGAGTGTGCTGTGCGGCAGTGGTGCTGACCGGCGGGATCGCGGACCACGGGTCAACAGTGACCGATTAGGAGTCTGGCTCTCGGTCGGCACGAGCCACGGAGATGTCATTCGCAGTTCTCCGTGGCCTGGCGTGGGTCGAGACGAAGCATCGGCTGCGCCATCCGGCTTGGCTGTTCGGGATCGCGGCGTTCGTCCTCTTCTTCGTCACGTATCTGAGAGAAGCCCATTCCGACTGGTCGGTGCTCCAACGGGACTCGGTCGGTGTCGCCAGGTCGCTGCTTCTCGTGGGTGCCGTTTCGTTGCTGATCAACCATCGGTCGGCGACACGTGAACGCGATCAGGGGACTGCGGAACTGATCGGGGTTCAGCCATACGCCCGACAGGCGGTACCCCTCGCACGCCTAGCCGCGATCGTTGCCGACACTGCCATTGCCGGTGTTCTCGCCATCGGCGCACTCGCCTTCCTGAGGGTGCGAGGATCGACCGGTTCCGTTGCGTGGATGGAGGTCACTACAGGCATTGTCGTCGTCGCGGCGATGGGCCTCCTCGGCTATCTGGCCGGATCGATCTGGAAGTCGCCGTCGAAGTGGCCCGCTGGCCCTCGTCCTCGTGCTCGTCGGGTCACTCATCGCGATTGGCAACGGCACCGCCTACTTTCGGTGGTTGGCGCCGATCGTCGATAACGGTTCACGCATCGACGCCTTCGAACTCGCCCGACGGCCGGTGACCGACCACCTGGGTTATCTCATCGCACTCGGACTCACCTTCGTGCTCGTGATCCTGTTGCGGCAGCGGGTGGTCGAGAAGTGGCCCATTCTCGTCCTCGGCCTCGTCGTCGGCGTCAGCGCGGTGTTGTTCTTCGGGGTCCGCCAGGTGCCGAACGGGGACAGCCCTTCGTTCGAGGAGGTGAGGAGCTACGTGCTCGACGCCGAGACACACCAGACGTGTTCCAGTGACCTGGGTTGGCTACGGGTTTGCATGTACCGGGGCTACGAGGGTTGGGTCCCACGCTTCGAGTCCATGCTCGAGTCGGTCGTCGATGGCGTGGACCTCGATGGTCGGGTGCTGACCGTGCGCCAGCGACCGTTTCGCCTGCCGGAGGGCGACTATCCGGCGGCGTTCGAGGCGGAGATCATGGGGCTGCTCAGTGCTGCCGACTGGGGCGACGAGCTGACCGTCTCCTTCCGAAGCTCGTCGTCGGCCGGCCAGAGGGCAGGCCTGCGCGCGGCCGTTGGCATGTGGGCGGTCGGACTGCCGGTGTCGCCGGGAATCAGCGTGACGCAGATGCAGATGGCATCTTCAACGGGACCGTATTGCAACGCTTCTGACCAGGGTCGGACATTGGTCGGCATGTGGTTGGCGTCCCGGGGTGACCGCGCGGTGATCGAGGAGTGGGACGAGATTCTGGGCCGTGCGGCGTCGGCGCCGGGCGCCTACCGGCTGAACGCCGGCGGTGCACACGTGGGGAATCTGGTGACGGCGCCTCGGCCCCGGACTGCTCGAGGAGTCCGGGGCCGTTTCGCGTCACCACCCGAAACGGTCAACCCCGGCGCCCCCAACACCCACGATTACCAGACACGGTCCGCGGCCAACACCCCCCCGGCAAGGACATGGCAGATACCCGACACTCGGATCGAACCCCAAAACAAGAACAACCCCCCACCTGGCGAACCAGAAAGGAGGCTGCTCTCGTCTCACCAACAGGTACCACCCTGTCAGTGACCGTCGCCCTAGCAGGTGTCGCGGCAACCAAGGGTCGCCCGTCAGCCAGAACTTCAATGGCGGAACGCCGTACGTCGCCATGACGGTCGAGGCGCTGTCCTTCCTGGCGCTGTCCGTCTGCCTCCACTCGCTCTTCGAGCACGCCCCGACCGAGATCCGTGGGAGTGCCGGCGCCATGCCGATGATGATTCTCGGCGTGGTGGTCGCAGCAGTTCTCTACAACCCGCTGTTCCTCACCGATCCCCTGGACCGTCGATGGATCGTCGCCCACCGCGTCTACGCCGCCGGCGCCCTCGTGGGCACCGTCATTTGGGTGCTCTCCGACCACCGCGACCGGATTCGCTGGCGCCAATTCGGCCGGAGGCGATGATCGGGCCGGTTTCCTGTCGTTGAGGAGTCCGGCTACGACAGGGACGCATCCGGGGGGTGGCCGGTGATGCGTTCGCTGAGGCGGCGGCCGCTCTCCTTGAGGCGGCGGTCCCTCGTGACGAGGCCCCGGGGGGCGTCGAAGCCGCGGGTCCACTCGTAGCCGTCGATCAGCGAGTCGTGGAAGAGACCGGTCACGGGAACGCCGTCGGCGACCGCTGACTCGACCTGGTCGACGGTGGCGGTGAGGAGTTCGTCGCGCCAGTCGTCGTCGCTGGTGCCGACACCTGTGGCGGCGACCACGAGGTCATGGTCGGGCAGTGCCTCATGGACACGGCGCAGCACCACGCCCAGTTCCTCGGGCACCGGGCAGAAGCCGCTGCCATCGGTGCGGCCGTCGTCCGGGTACGGGTGGAAGTCGCCGTGGCGGTCGATGCCCACCGGGTGGTCGGCCACGACGCCGACCAGGTCCACGACACCCTGCAGGTCGGGTCGGTCGACGGTCGCCTTCCAGGGGAGGCTGAACTCGCCGTCGCCGAGCGCCCGCAGCCACGTGTCCCAGAGCACCGACTCCCACAGGCGGGCCTCCTTGCGGGCCTCGGCATCGACCGGCACCACGCTCGGCATCCCGAACACCGCCATGACCGGCTGGCGGCCCGACGACAGCAGGCGCCAGGCGTCGAAGGCCGCCTCGACGACGCCCTCGACCACCTCCCGCGCCCGCTCCGGGTCACGCCTCCCGGGCGGGCGGGTGCCGAGCAGGAAACCCCGCAGCGCCCAACCGATCGGGTCCTCGATGGGCGCCCAGCCGGCGGCCAGGTCGTCGAACTGCTCGGCGGTGCGGTCCACGTGCCGGGACCAGAAGCGGGTTCGGGACGAGGCGTCCCGGAAGCCCCGCTCGTCCTCGGCGAACCAGCCGGGCAGCGACGTGTGGTGCAGCGTGACCCATGGGCGGAGGCCGGCCTCGACTGCGGCGCCCAGAACCTCGCGGTAGTGGTCGACGACACCCGAGTCGACGACCCCTGGGCGCGGCTCGATCCTGGCCCACTCGACCGTGATCCGGATGTCGGTCAGCCCGATCCGGGCCGCCAGTTCCAGGTCGTCGGCGTAGTCGCTGGTGAACCCGCCGCCGGCGCCGGAGCGGGGGGCCAGGCCGTCGCGTTCCCAGGTGGACCAGTCGGCGGTGGGGGCCACGCCGTCGGCCGAGACCGACGAGGAGGTGGCGCCCCAGCGGAAGTCCTCGGGCAGGGGCATGGTTGCCGCCGGAATCAGTTTCTGGTGAGCACGCCGCCGTCGAACACCACGCGGTCGTCGGTCGCCCGGGTCTGGAACAGGACCTCGCCGTTTTCGCCACCGGTCTCCCAGAGGTGCACAGCGAGGGTCTCGCCGGGCATCACCGGCGACTTGAACCGGCCGCCCATGCTGGCGAACCTGGCGGGATCCGAGTCGCAGGCGGCGTGCAGCAGCGCCCGGCCGATGAACCCGTAGGTGCACAGGCCGTGGAGGATCGGCATGTCGAAGCCGGCGCCGGCGGCGAACGTCGGGTCGGAGTGCAGCGGGTTGCGGTCGCCGTTGAGCCGGTAGAGCAGCGCCTGGTCGGTGCGGGTGGTGTATGAGACCACCTGGTCGGCGTCACGGTCGGGAAGCTCCCAGGTGTTGGCCGGGCCGCGGTCGCCGCCCCAACCGCCCTCTCCGCCGATGAACAGTCCGGCCCTGGTGCTCCACATCGGGTTGCCGTCGGCGTCGGCGACATCGGTCTCGAGGTAGACGAGCGCCGCCTTGCCCTTGTCGTAGATCTCGGCGACCTTGCCGGTGGACACGGCGGTGCCTGCGGTGGGGAGCGGCTGGTGCAGCGTGATGCGCTGCTCGGCGTGCAGCAGGAACATGGGGTTGAAGTCGCCGAAGCCCGGGGTGCGGCCACCGCCCATCGTCACGACCTGGGTCGGCAGGGACGTCTGCGTGACGCCGTCGCTGTTCTCGGTCGTGAACTCGAGTTCGAAGCCGGTCGGGTCGGAGGCGCCGGCGCCCACGCCGAGGGCGTAGAGCAGGCTGTCCTTCGAGGTCCAGGAGAACTCGCTGGGCTCTCCGACGGATCCGACGGCATCGGGGTTGATCGGCATGTGGGCTCCTGGATCGGGGTATTGGCGTGTCCGGGGACGCTATGGGGCGCCGGTTCACGAAGGCCAACCGGGACCACGTGCCCGGCCCTCGCTACGGTGCGCGTCGTGAGCCAATCCGAAGGCACCACCGATCCCGACGATCCGTTCCCGGGGCTGCTGCGGATCGGGCCGCTACGGACCTGGTTCGACGAGGTCGACCTGGGGAGCGGCGCCGACCTGCACTTCGAGCGCATCGCCATGGGCGAGTCCAACGAGGTGTTCGTGGCGCACCGGGGGGACGAGCGGTGGGTGCTGCGCCGTCCGGCTGCGGTGCCGCTGTCGGTCGACGGCGCCAACCGGATCATGGAGCGTGAGTTCCGGTTCCAGCGGGCGCTGGCGGGCACCGACGTGCCGCACGCCGAACCGCTTGCGCTGTGCACCGACACGGGGGTCACGGGGGCCGTCTTCTACGTCATGGAGTTCGTCGATGGGCTCATCGCCCACGAGCCGATTCCCGAAGATCTGGGTGGGCCGGCGGCATCCCAGCGGATCGCCGAGGAGATGCTCGACGCCCTCGGGGCCCTGGCGGCCGTCGACCACGAGGAGGCCGGCATCGCAGACCTGGGGCATCCCGAGGGGTTCCTCGAGCGCCAGGTCGACCGCTGGCGGGGGCAACTCGAGTCCTATCAGCAGCGGGAACTGCCCGGGGTCGACGAGGTCACCGACTGGCTGGCTGCCAACCGGCCGTCGACCACGGTCCCGGGGGTCATGCACGGTGACTACAACCGCCACAACATGCTGTTCAGCCGGCTGGTCGGGCACGACGCCCCGACCCGGTTGCTGGCGGTACTCGACTGGGAAAACGCCACCGTCGGCGACCCGCTCATGGATCTGGGCTACCTGTTGGCCGGTTGGTCCGACGACGACCCGGACCTGCCGACCCGCGTCGAGGCGGTGACCCGCTGGTCGGAGCGCTCCGGCCGGCAGCCCGTGGCGCTGGGGTGGTACGCCACCATGACCACGTTCAAGCTGGCCTGCATGCTCGAGGGCGTCTACGTGCGCCAGTCCGAGGACCCGACCCGCGAGGCCAGCGAGTTCATCGCCCAACTGGTCCTCGACCTGATCGCTCGGGCCCGCCGGCTGGCCGCCGAGGGCGCCGACTGGTGAGCGCAGGCAGCAGGATGGGGCCTACGGTCGTGCCATGCAGTCGAGAGGCGAGCGAGTGAGTGGCAGACGGGTGAGGGGAAGGCGGCGGCGCCGGGAGTCGAGGCGCTTCACCTACTCGCGTTGGGACGGCACCCAGACCGGTCCGGACCTCGACGCCGACGCCCTCCTCCAGGCCATGGGCGACGAGCTGATCGAGCACGGGGACCCCAATGCGGCACTGCGCCGCATCCTCCACAGCGGTCTCGAGATTGACGGCGAGCGGCTCCAGGGCCTGCGGGAGATGCTCGAGCGGTTGCGCCAGCAGCGCCGGGAAACTCTCGAACAGCACGACCTGGGTGGCGTCTACGACGAGATCCGCGACGCGCTCGGCGAGGTCATGGAGACCGAGCGCGCTTCGCTCGACGCGCTTGAAGCCGGCAAGGACGGGGGCGACGAGGTCATCGCCGAGTCGGCACAGCGCCGTCGCGAGCAACTCGACCTGGTCGAGCACGAGAACCTGGCCGGCCAGGTCCGCGGCCTGCAGGACTACGACTTCACCTCGGCCGAGGCCGCCGACCGCTTCGAGGAGCTCCTCGAGGAACTTCGCCGGCAGTTGATGCAGCAGGCGGTGGACCAGATGGCGGGCGCCATGGCTGACCTCTCGCCCGAGGACATCGCCCGCATGAAGGACATGCTTGCCGAGTTGAACCAGATGCTCGAGCAGCGCTCGGCCGGCGAGGTCCCCGACTTCGACGGGTTCATGGAGCGCTACGGCGACTTCTTCCCCGAGAACCCGCAGACCCTCGATGAGCTGCTCGAGGTCATGGCCCAGCGGATGGCGGCGATGCAGCAGATGCTCAACTCCATGACGCCCGAGCAGCGGGCCCAGATCCAGGAGCTGTCCGAGCAGCTGCTCGGGGACATGGACCTGCAGTGGCAGATGGACCAGTTGGGCGGCCACCTGCGCGAGCTGTTCCCGCAGATGGGCTGGGAGCAGTCACGCGACTTCACCGGTCAGGAACCGGTCGGCATGGGCGAGGCCATGGAGTTGTTCGAGGAGTTGGCCGATCTGGACCAGTTGGAGCAGATGCTGCGGGGGGCGTCGAGCCCGGGTGCCCTCGCTGAGATCGACATTGACCGGGTGCGCGACCTGTTGGGTGACGCATCGGCCGAGAGCCTCGAACGGCTGTCCGAACTGGCCCGGATGCTCGAGGAGGCGGGCCTCGTCGACAACCACGAGGGCCAGTTGAGCCTGACGCCCCGGGCCATCCGCCGACTCGGCCAGAATGCCCTCGGTGACCTCTACCGTCGGCTCCTGCGCGACCGTGCGGGCCGACACGACCTGGAACGGTCCGGGGTCGGCCACGAGCGCGAGTACACGACCAAGCCGTACGAGTTCGGTGATCCCTTCAACCTCCACATCGAGCGCACCCTGCGCAATGCGGTCACCCGTGGGGGCGTCGGCACGCCGGTGCAGCTCACGCCCGAGGACTTCGAGGTCGAGCGCACCGAGTCCACCGTGCAGGCCGCCACGGTCCTGATGCTGGACCTGTCGCTCTCGATGCCGATGCGCGACAACTTCGTGCCGGCCAAGAAGGTGGCCATGGCGTTGCACTCGCTCATCTCGACCCAGTTCCCCCGCGACTACCTCGGCGTGGTCACCTTCAGCGAGGTCGCCCGCGAGATCAAGCCGGAGCGCATCCCGGAGGTGTCCTGGGACTACGTCTACGGCACCAACATGCAGCACGGCCTCGTGCTGGCCCGGCAGATGCTGGCCCGCCAGACGGGGACCCGCCAGATCATCATGGTCACCGACGGTGAGCCCACCGCCCACATCACCGACCAGGGCTACCCGCAGTTCAACTATCCGCCGTCGCAGGAGACCGTGGACCGCACGCTCGCCGAAGTGCGGCGCTGTACCCGGGACGGAATCCGGATCAATGTGTTCATGCTCGACGCCACCCCGTATCTGACCCGGTTCATCGAGACGGTGACCAAGATGAACGGTGGGCGGGCCTTCTTCACCACGAACCAGAACCTCGGCGACTACGTCCTGGTCGACTTCGTGGACCAGCGCCGGATCCTGCGCACGTCGCGCTGACCGCGCCGGACCCGGCGCCGGACCCTGTGTACGTCGCGTCGACCGTCAGGGGTGCCGAAATCCGGGATTCGGAAATCCTGTGGAAATCGGGATTTTCCTTGCTTTTGGGGTCACTACGGTGGTCTAATTACATCGCTGTAACCCCCACAGGTGTTTGTCGTGCCCAGCGCGCGGCCAGACGGCCGGGAGGCTCACCAACATGGGCATCTACGCGAAACCCGATCTCGACATGTCATGGCAGGAGTTCTCGAACTGCCTCGGCGTGGATCCGGATCTTTTCTTCCCCGAGCGGGGTGCCAGCACCCGCGAGGCCAAGGAGGTCTGTCGGGGCTGCGTGGTCCGCGAGGACTGCCTCGAGTACGCCCTCCAGAACGGCGAGAAGTTCGGCATCTGGGGCGGGATGAGCGAGCGGGAGCGCCGGCGCATCCGTCGCCAACGGGCCCTCGCCAGGGCCGCCGCCGCAGAGTCCGCCTGAGGCACGCGCCTGAGTCAAGCGCCTGTGGCACGCATCCGTCGATAACGGGCCAGGGCCGCCGTCGCCGAATCCGCCTGAGGCAAGTGTCTGAGTGCGCCCCGTTCACGCTTCGGGCTACGCTCTCGGCATGTCACTCCTCGCATTCCTCAGCGGCAATGAACTGACGTTGGTCATCATCCTGGCGCTCGTGGTGTTCGGCGGCAGCCAGATCCCCAAGCTGGCCCGCAACCTGGGCCGTGCCCAGAAGGAACTCCAGAAGGGCCTGGCCGAGGGCGCAGCAGAAGCCGACCGTGCCGAGGACTCCTCCGACTGACCTCGGTACACTCGGCGGCTCCCGTCCAACGATCCAGGAGCCACGGGCCATGAGCAACATCACCGAGAACCTTCCGCCGCAGCCGCCCGTCGGCGACGTGATGGTTGTCTACCTCGGCCCCGTGGCGCCCCATTGGGACATCCGCTCGACGTTCGGCGACCGCGTGCTGATCGAGTCCTTCCGCGACCGGATCAACGCAAGGCTCATGCTGCTCCCACCGCACGACCCCCAGTTCCGCCGCAACCGCGAGCGCATCAACCGCGATGCCGAACGCGAAAACGTCCGGATCTCCTGGGACCTCGGCTACGACGAAGAACCCAGAGGCTGAGGCTCCCGGGCCTGCCCGGCTGAGTACACCGGGCCCCGACGCGGCAACGGCCCCGGCACCCGGATCGGGTACCAGGACCGTTCAGGTCGGGGGCAGGGAGGGGACCGCCCCCGGCGAGTGGCCGGATGTGGTTGGTCAGATGTGGTTGGTCAGCGATCGTTTCCGGTCGGGGAGCTGGTCATCAGGCGGCCGCCACGTCGAGTCGACGTCGTTCCCGCCTGATGCGCCGGCGCTGCCTCTCCGAGCAGCCACCCCAGACACCGTGGTCGATGCGCTGGTCGAGTGCGTACTCGAGGCAGTGGTCGCTCACCGTGCATTCGGCGCAGATGGCCTTGGCGACCTCGACCCCCAGCCCGTCGCTGGGGAAGAACGTGTTCGGCGGGATCTCCTGGCACCGTGCCCGCCCCATCCAGAGTGTGTTCAACATCGCATCAACGGCTCCTTGCCTGCTCGGTGTGGTTCCGAGGCCCTGTCGGTTCCCGCCCCGTGGACACCATTGATGCCAGAAGGGGGCGAAAGCCCGTGTAAAGGCTCGTGCCCCAACCGGCGAGGCGGCTGCCACGGTCGAGAGATCCGATCTCTCCTCCACAGATCTGCCGCGGTTCGGTGCAGCGCCATTCCGTGGTCCTAGATTGCGCCTGATGCCCCGGCCGGAAACTGCAGTACAGGACCCTCGGTGACCGACACCCCCACGACGCGAACGAGCGAAGGCGGACTCTCGACCCCGGTTCGGGCGGTCATCGTCCTGGCCCTGCTCTACCTGTTCCTGACCGGCGTCGAGCTGCTCGGTGGCGGGTTCAAGTACCTCGGCAAGGACCTCGTCGACGGCCTGTTCGAGGGCGTGTCGAATCCGCTCGGAGGGTTCTTCGTCGGCCTGCTGGCGACCATCCTCGTCCAGTCCTCATCGGTCTCGACATCGGTGATCGTCGGACTGGTCGCCAGCGGTGTGGTCGGGGTCGATGAGGCCGTCCCGATGGTCATGGGCGCCAATGTGGGGACGACGGTCACGGCCGTGATCGTGTCCCTCGCACACATACGCCATGCCCAGGAGTTCCGCCGGGCCTTCGCTGCGGCGACCGTCCACGACTTCTTCAACATCCTCGCCGTGGCCGTGTTCCTGCCGATCGAGATCGCCACCGGCTTCCTGTCCAAGACCGCCGGCTGGATCACCGACCAGGTCATCGGAACCTCGGGGGCCACCTTCCAGAGCCCACTCAAACAGGCGGTCAAGATGCCAGCCGGGTGGGTGAGAGATCGGCTGACGGGTCTCGGCGCACACGACGACCTCCTCGGAGGACTGCTGATCGGGATCGGCGTGGCGTGCATCTTCGTGGCGCTGGCCTTCATCACGAAGAACATGCGGCTGCTCGTGGCCGACCGGGTCGAGGTCGCCATCAACCGGGCCCTCGGCGCCGGTTCCGGCATGGTGGCGATCCTGCTGGGTGCGGTCATCACGATCTCGGTGCAGTCGTCGTCGATCACGACGTCGGTGCTCGTGCCACTCGCCGCTTCCGGGGTGTTGACCCTCGAGAACATCTATCCGGTGACCCTCGGGGCCAACGTGGGCACCACGGTCACGGCACTGTTGGCAGCGCTGGCCACCGGGAGTCCGGCGGCGGTCACCGTGGCCATCGTGCACACGCTGTTCAACCTCAGCGGGATCGCGGTCTTCTATCCCGTGAAGGCGCTGCGCAACGTGCCGATCAGGCTGGCCAGGGGTCTGGCGGACATTGCGTACGATCGCCGCAGCATGGCCGTGGGCTACACCTTGGGTATGTTCGTGGTGGTGCCGCTGCTCGGCGTGCTGATCCTCCGATGAAGCGTTCTCCGATGGAGCGTTCTTCGATGGCCACTCGACCCACACCGACCGAACCGGCAGGACACAGGAGGCGACACCCATGGTGATGAGTTTTTTCCGGAAGCCCGATGAGAGCGGCCTCGCACACATCGACGCCCAGGTACAGCGGATGATCATCGACGCCCGCCACACCTTCGACCTGGCCATGAACGCCCTGACCGGCGGACCGGTGGCAACGGTCGCCGACGAGGTTCGACGGACCGATCGTCAGATCAACCTCACCGAGATCAAGATCCGCCGGGAGCTGGTCGTGCACGCCTCGGTGCATGGCGGCGTCGACACGCCCGAGGTGCTGGTCTTCATGAACATGGTGAAGGACCTCGAACGCATCGGTGACTACAACAAGAACATCTTCGACCTCGCCGACGACGGCGTGTCGATGGCCGAAGCGCCTGACCTCGACCTCCTGATCGACTACCGCGACGAGCTCTCGTCACGCATCGCCCTCATGGGCGAGCTCCTCACCACCCGCGACGAGGATCGGGCCCGTGCCTACATCGATCGAGGCGACGAACTGCGCCGCGAGTTCGACGGCCGCATCCAGGCACTGCTCCACTCCACCGAGACGGCGATGGTCGCCGTCCCGCGGGCCCTGCTGTACCGGTTCCTCAAGCGGGTCACGGCCCACTCCCTGAACGTGGTGTCGGGGGTCGTCATGCCGGTTGACCGGCTCGACTACTTCGACGAGGACGAGGACACACGAGTCTGAGCCCGACCGTGTAGACCCTCTCCATGCGGGTCCTGGTCACCAACGACGACGGCATCGACTCGCCAGGCCTCGCGGCGCTCGCCGAGATGGTCGGCGAGGCCGGCCACACACCCGTCGTGGCGGCACCAGTGCGAGACCAGAGTGGCGTGGCGGCCGCCCTCGGACCCCTCGACGACCCCTCCCGGGTGAGCATCGAGCGGGTGTCGATGGACGGCCTGGATGCCCATGCCGTCCACGCCCCGACGGCGCTCATCGTCATGCTGGCGATGCAGGGCGGCTTCGGTGAGGCGCCCGACCTGGTGGTGTCGGGGATCAACAACGGTCCGAACACCGGGAGGTCGACGCTGCACTCTGCGACGGTGGCTGCGGTTCTCGTCGCCGGCTACCACGGCCGGTCGGGCCTGGCCGTCAGCCAGGTCGACGGTGCCCCCCAGCTCTGGTCGACGGCGGCGACGATGGCGCGGCCGCTGCTGGACTGGCTGTGCCACGCCCCGGTCGCGACGCTGCTGAACCTCAATGTGCCGAACAGCGACCCAGGCGACGTGCTCGGACTCCGACAGGCGGGGCTGGCGTCCGTCGGTGGTGTCGAGACGGTGGTCCTGGGGCGGGACGAGACAGGCATCGACATCGACCTCGTCCCGACGAGGCGAGAGCTCCCCCCGGGCCTCGACTCGACACTTCTGCGCGAGGGTTGGGCCACGGTCAGCGCCATCGCCCCACCGACCTCCCTCGACATCGAGCTTCCGACCGAGCAGTGGTGGAGTGATCGTTGACGCAGGTCTGAGCGTCTCGCCACGACTCGAAGGTCTGCCGGCGGTCCGAAATCCTGGTGGCCTGAACGTGGGTGACCGGCGGCTCCTAGCCTGAGCGTCGTGGCTCCCTCCGCACCCCGCCCCCGTAACCCGCGAGGGATCGTCAACCCGTTCGTGCAGATGGCGAAGACGCACGCCCTGTCCTCGATGTGCGACGCCATGATCGCGGTCGCCCTCGCCGGGTCGATCTTCTTCTCGATCGACCCGGGCGCCGCCCGTTGGCGGGTCGCCCTCTACCTGGTGCTCACGATCGCCCCGTTCGCCGTCGTGACGCCCCTGATCGGCCCGGCCGTCGATCGGATCCGGGGCGGTCGTCGCCTGATGATCGTGTTCACGGTGCTGGGCCGGGCCGTGCTGGCGTACTTCATGTCCAACCACATCGACGGGCTGCTGCTGTTCCCCGAGGCCTTCGGCTTCCTCATCCTCCAGAAGAGCTACTCGGTCGCCAAGAGCGCTGTCGTCCCCGAGCTGGTGCGGTCCGACGGTGAGCTCGTCCAGGCCAACGCCCAGTTGGCCCTGCTGAGCGCCGTGTGCGGCATGATCGGCGCCGGCATCGGTGGCCTGGCCCTGCTCGTCGGCCACCAGTGGCCGCCGCTGGTGGCATGTGTCGGGTTCACCATCACGGCACTCTTCGCGATCGGCCTCAAGGCGGTCACGGTCGCCGAGAAGCCCCTGGCGGCCCGAGAGCGGGCCGACCTGCGACGGCACGGGATCCTGTACGGCGCCGTGGCCATTGCCTTTCTGCGTGCGACCGTCGGCTTCGTCACGTTCCTCCTGGCATTCGCCTTCCGCGGTGGCGAGGAGGGGGTCGCTCTCGAGGGCGTGGGCCGGGCCGGGGGTGCCGCCGTCGGCCTGGCTCGCGGACAGAACGTCTTCGGTACGCCGGGAGCACCTGCCTGGCACTTCGGTGCCGTCCTCACAGGCGCCGGCATGGGAGCGTTGGCGGGGGCACTGATTGCGCCACGCCTGCGTCGCCATGCGACCGAGGAGCAGATGATCAGCGGTGCGATGTTCATGGTGATGGTGGGCGCCGCTCTGGCGGTCTGGGCCGACGGGGTGCTGGGGGCGGTGTCGATGGCCGCCGCCGTCGTCGGATGTGCATTGGCTGCCAAGTTGGCGTTCGACTCCCTGGTCCAGCGCGACGCTCCGGACGCCAACCACGGTCGCTCCTTCGCCCGATTCGAGGGCCGGTTCCAGTTGAGTTGGGCGGCCGGGGCGTTCGTCCCGACGATCCTGCCACTGCGTCCCGTCGTGGGCTACGTCACGGTCCTCGTCGTCGTGGGCCTGGCCTTCATCTTCCACCTGGGTGTCTTCGACAGGATCCTCCGGATCCAGACCCCGGAGCATTCAGACCGGCCGGACGGCCAGTTGAGGTTCTGGCACCGCAGCCAGGAGGGCGACGGAGGCGCGTAGCCGCCGGTGGGTCGGGCAGGGGGCCGGTTTCGGGGAGGGCGCCGAATCACCCGGGGAGGTCGATGCGGGCCAGCCACAGCCCGGGTGCATCGACCTCGTTGGGTGTGGGGAGGTGGCGCTCGTCGGCCCAGAGCCTGCGCAGACCGTCGTCTCCGGAGCGTTCGACGACACCGGCGACGAATGCCGTGCCCCGGTCGACCTGCTCCTGGGTGAGGTTCAGGCCGAGGATGCGTTCGATGAAACGGTCGGCCTCGTCGGTCTGGACACGGCGCCGGCGCAGTGCCTCGGTGAGCATCGGGTAGTTGGTGACGAGACGACCGCCGATGTCGTCCATGACATGGTCGGCGTATCCGATGACCACGGCCACCAGCGCCTCGAGTTGTGGAAGCAGGGCCTCCTGTTCGGGCGACCGGACGGCACCCAGGACCAGTTCGGGGTTCATCACCTGCTGCAGTTCGATGAGCGCCTCGGGACCGGCCATCGGGTCGAGGTCATCCAGGATTTCCTGGAGGGCGGACGAGTCGTTGCGGAAGGCACCGGCGTGGCGGGTGAGGAGGTCGGTGATGGTGTCGCGCACATGCGGGACGCCCAGCACGGCGTGGTGCACCGTTTCGTGGAGGCACACCCACAGCCGCAGGTCTTCGGCTGGAAGGCCCCACTCGTTGCCGAAGTCGGCCACGTTCGGGGCGATTACGAGGAGTGAGTCGTCGGAGCGTGGGATCGGGAGGTCGTAGGTGCCGAGGCTGCGTGCCGCCAGCCGGCCGACCAGCGTGCCGGACATGATGCCGGCCATGAGCGGCCCCATCGAGGCGAGCAACCCCCGGATCCAGCCGGCATTCGGGTCGTCCTCGAGGCCCTCCGGCAGTTCGTCGGCGCCCGGACCCTCGCCGAGGGCTTCGGCGAGACGCTCCAGGAGGGGACGCAGGGCATCGACGCTGCGGGATGCCCAGGCCGTCCGGGTGACGGGTTCGATCGTGAGTGCACGGCCTCTGGCGACATCGAGGCCGGTTCGGTCGGCGACCTGCAACTCGGCGACACGGACCAGGCGTTCCCATTCGATCCGTTCCATGGGGTCGACGTTCGGCTCGCTCTGGCCGCCGGCGGCCACCGACATGGCGATCTGTCGACCGGGGTCGCCGCCCTGGCCGGCAGCGCCCATGGCACGGAACAGGTCGCCCATGAACGGAATATTGGAGAAGGGGTTGGACGGGGTCGGGTCGTCCGGTTCGTCGGCGGGTGGATCACGGTCGCTCACGGGGGCATCGTAGGGTCATGATCCGGACGACGGCTCGCGCGTTGGTGGGCCGATGAGGGTTGTGGTGACGGGTTCGACGGGTGCTGTCGGGCGACGCGTCTGTGCGCGTCTGGCCGAGGCCGGCCATGAGGTGGTCGGAGTCGATCGGCGGTCGAGCGTCCGGCCTGCGCCCGGCGTCGAGCTCGTGACGGCGGATCTGGCGGTCACCGACCTCCGGCGGCTTTTCGAGGGTGCCGACACGGTGGTCCACCTGGCCTCCGGGTTGCGACCCCAGGAGACCGGCTCCGACCCCGGACACGCGATTCCCGCCGTCGCCCAACGCCTCCTTGCCGCACTCGAGGACAGCAAGGTCACCCACCTCGTGGTGCTGTCGACGGCGATGGTGTACGGGGCGTGGCCGGACAACCCGGTACCGCTCACCGAGGAGGCCGAGGTTCACCCGTGCCCGGACTTCCGGTTCGCTGTCCGTCGAGCCGACCTCGAGCGGCGCGCCGAAGACTGGGGACGTGGCCGACCGGAGCGCGTGGCCACGATGCTGCGGCCGGCAGTGACCGTCGCCGAAGAGAAGCCGGGCGGCCTGGCCCGACTGTTGGCCTCGGCGGAGGCGATCCGAAGCGAGGAAGGCGACCCGATGGGGCAGTTCCTCCATGCCGACGACCTGGCCGAGGCCGTGGTGGTCGTCGTCGATCACCGACCCGTCGGACCGGTGAACGTGGCACCCGACGGCTGGATCCCGGCACCGCTCATGGCCGAGCTGGGTGGGCCGGTCCCACGACTGAGGTTGCCGGGCCCGCTTGCCGTCGGAGTCGCCCGCCTGCGATGGGCGCTGGGCCTGACCGATGCTCCGCCGGGGATCCAGCCCTACACGGTCCATCCATGGGTGGTGTCCAACGATCTCCTACGGGGTCTCGGTTGGGAGCCGAGGCACTCCAACGAGGAGGCGTACGTCGCCGGTCACGAACCGGGGGCATTCGACCAGCTCGATGCCCGCAGCCGGCAGATCCTGTCGATCGGGGCTGCCTGCGTGGTCGTGGTCGGTTTCCTGTCCGGCCTCACATGGCTGCTGCGCCGACTCGGCGACCAGCAGACGGATGGACGCGACTGACCAGCGTGGAGTTTCCGCTGGATGGGCGCGTCTGGCCGCTGCCGATTTTCATGTGGGTGGGCGCGTCTGATCGGCGGTGATTTTCCTGTGGATAGACGGTGCCGGTGGTGGGCTCTGAGTGTCGTCGTACTATTGCGCCGATGTCCGAGGCCGCAACATCCCGACTCCTCCCTCCCGCAGGAGACACCTGGGTCGCCCTGTCCGCAGAGGGCCTCCCGGCCGAAGACGCCGCCCGATGGGCCGGCCGCCCCGATTGTGGTGCGGTGGTCGAGTTCCGCGGGAACGCCCGCGACCATTCACCGGGCCGGATCGACGTGACCGAGCTCGCCTACGAGGCCTACGAGGAGCAGGCGCTGCCACGCATGGGCCGCATCGTCATCGAGGCGCGGAGGCGTTGGCCCGACCTGCGCTGCGTCGCCCTGCTGCACCGGACCGGGATCGTCGCCATCGGCGAACCCGCAGTCGTCGTCGTGACGTCGTCGCCACACCGCGAGGCCGCCTACGCCGCGAATCGCTTCTGCATCGACTCCCTGAAGGCCACCGTGCCGATCTGGAAGCGAGAGGCCTGGGACGGCGGCGAACACTGGGGCACCGACGCACAGCACGTGGTCGATCTCGAGGATCTCGAGAATCCCGACAGGGTCCCCGCCGGTGGTCCCTCATGAGTTCGGCGCCGCTCTTTCTCCTCGGTGCGGTCGCCCTGGCGACCGTCGGGTCGTTGCTGGTGTGGATGGTGAGCCGCCCGCGTCGGCAGGCGAACGATCCCCACGAGTTCCGCAACACCCTCAAGACCCTCTCGCGTGGTCATCGCGACTATCGGCCGACGAGTGGTTCCGAGTCGAGCGGCATGCGCGTGCTGCCCGACGATGACGGGCAGGCCCGTTCGCCGGACCCAGATGAGAGCCGACGCGAGAACGGCCACACAGGCTGACATGGCACGCGACCTCGCCATCGACCTCGGGACCGCCAACACGCTCGTCTACATGCGGGGCGAGGGGGTCGTGCTGGCCGAGCCGTCGGTCCTCGCCATCAACAAGCGCAACAACGAGGTCCTCGCGATGGGGCGCGACGCCTGGCAGATGATCGGCCGGACGCCGTCGCACATCGTGGCGGTCCGACCGCTGCGCAAGGGGGCCATCACCGACTTCGACGTCACTCAGCGCATGGTGCGGCTGCTGCTCGAACGGGTGGGGGTGAGTCGATTCAACCGGCCGAAGGTGCTCATCTGCGTGCCGTCGGCGATCACGGCCGTGGAACGCCGGGCGGTCACCGAGGCGGCGCGTCGCTCTGGGGCGGCGGATGCCCAGCTGATCGAGCAACCGCTGGCGGCGGCGATCGGCGCCGACCTGCCGATCAGCGAACCGGTGGGGAACATGGTCGTCGACATCGGGGGAGGCACGTCCGAGTCGGCACTGCTGTCGTTGGGTGGCGTGGTCGCGTTGGAGGCGGTGCGCACCGGTTCGTTCGATCTGGACGCCCACATCCAGGCCTTCGTGCGACGTGAGTACGGCCTGGCGATCGGTGAGCGCACGGCGGAGGAGATCAAGTTGACCATCGGGTCGGCGGCACCGACGCCCAACGAGATGCGTGCCGAGGTGCGTGGCCGCGAGCTCATGACGGGACTGCCCAAGACGGTGATCCTCACGCCCCAGGAGATCCGCGATGCCATCGCCGAGCCTCTTGCGACGATCATCGAGTCGGTGGTGACCTGCCTGTCCCAGGCGCCACCGGAACTGGCCCAGGACCTGCTGGTGCAGGGCATCCACCTGGTTGGTGGTGGGAGCCTGTTGCGGGGTCTCGACCTGCGCCTTGCCGAGGAGACCGGGGTGCCGGTGCGCCATGTCGATGCACCGATGGAGTGCGTCGTGCTCGGTGCGGGTCAGTGCATCGAGTCGTTCGAGGCGATGCGCGTGATGTTCATGGGTTCCAGGCGCTAGCCGTTGTAGCCGGGGGGCGCTCTCCGGTCGGTGCCTTCGACCGGGTCCATGCCCTGCGCCATCAGGTCCTCGGCGGCCTGCCGGACCTGCCAGTCGCGGTCCTCGAGGGCGTTTTCGAGGGCAGCGACCACGTCGGGCCCGTCGAAGGGTGCGAGTGCCAGGACGGCGCGTCGCCGGATCGGTGCCTTGTCGCCGAGGCCGGCGAGCACTGCATCTCGTCCATCGGGATGACCCAGCGCCCCGAGGGCGGCCACGGCGGCTTCGCGGCAGAGCGGATCGTCGTGCGTCGTGGCGATGCGGGCGAGGGGGGCGACCGAGTGGTCGCCATCGTCTGTGCGCTCGCCGGCCACCCAGCAGGCGACCTCGACGACCGTCGGGTCGGGGTCGTCGAGCAGTGCGGTGGCGCCGATTCGAGAGTCGACGCACAACTCGAGTGCACGTCGACGAACCTCGGGGGCCGGGTCGGTCAGGGCATCGGCGAGCATGCCGTCGGTCATGGCACCGAGTCGCGAGAGTGCTCCGAAGGCTGCAGCCCGGACGACCGGCTCGGGGTCGGCGCACAGCAGGATGGCGGTCCCCGGGTCGTTCGAGTGGCCGGCGGTGATGGCCGCCCGGCGGCGTTCGGCGGTTGCGCCGTCGGGCGGGCAGGCCTCATGGAGGTGGCGGTCGGCCACCGTTCAGCCGATCGCCTGTTCGAGGAGGAAGCCGGCGGCGACGATGAGGATGGCGGTGAGCGAGGCGAATGCCAGTCCGACCAGCACGACGATGGCCAGCAGCAGGGCGAGCGAGAAGATGCGGTGCCACCAGCGGATGCGTGCCTGCTTGCCGGTGAGCACCCTGCGGGGTGGCTGGAGGCCGATACCCAGGCGTGCGATGACGCTCCAGCCCCGCTCGACGGCGGTTTCCGTGCTGCCGGAGGGGGGAAGTGGCCGACCGAGGATGGCGTGGACCAGGGTGGGCCGCCATGGTCCGGGTGGGAACATGGGTGTCGGGCCGATGCGGCGAAGGGCCGGTGCCGTGGCAGGCTGAGGGACGCCCGGCGCCGACCGGGAGCCGAAGAGCGCCAGGGCGCCGAGGATGAGACCGAACGACAGCGTGGACACGGCAGTCGAAACCCTACCGTCCGGCCCGGTCGCGTCCGGGGGCGCCCAGCGCCGGATCAGGGCGCGTGTGTGGGCGCCGCTTCTCGTGGCAGCGGTGGTTGCCGCATGCCTGACCTTCATCCGGCTGCCCTACTTCGCCTACCGCCCGGGGAACGTCAATGCCCTGACCGGCCGGATCGTCGTGACCGTCGGCGACCGCTTCGAACCGAATGGTGAGATCTTCTTCACCACCGTCCGCCAGGACTCCTCGGTCAACGGCTGGGAGTACATCGAGGCCTTCTTCGACGACGACATCGTCCTGTACGGCGAGGGCGCCGTCCTGGGTGAGAGGAGTCGCGATGAGAACAAGTCGTTCAACCTCGATCTCATGCAGGTATCGAAGTCGACTGCGGTTGCGGTGGCGTTCCGCCACCTCGGCATCGATCCGTACGAGGCGACCGGTGTGGGGATGGCCGGCGTCGAGGGCCCAGCCGAGGGCCTGCTCACGACCGACGACGTGATCGTGGCCGTCGATGGCGTACCGGTCCTCGCCGCCGGCGAACTGGTCGATGAGATCCGCTCGAGATCCCCGGGGCAGGTCGTGTCGCTCGGCGTCGAGTCGATCGACGGCACGTCCAGTCGGACCGTCGAGGTGGTCCTCGGTGCCCGTGCCGAAGACCTGACGATGGCATTCCTCGGGGTCATGGTCCAGACCCGGTGGGAGGACGTCGAGAACCTGCCGGTCGATGTCCGCATCGAGACGGGGAGCGTCGGGGGAAACTCGGCGGGCCTGGCGCTGACCCTGGCGATCCTCGAACTCGTCACCCCGGGCGAGATGACCGGCGGGTTGAAGGTTGCCACCACCGGCACGATCGACTTCGATGGCGTGGTCGGCCCCATCGGTGGCCTGGCGCAGAAGACGGTTGCAGCCCGGGAGGGAGGCGTCGACCTGTTCCTGGTTCCCGAGGGCGAGTACGAGATCGCTGCCAGGCACGCCGGTGACCTCCACGTCGAACCCGTCGCAACGCTCGAGGATGCGCTCGACATTCTGGCCGGGCTGGGTGGAAACGCCGGAGAGCTGGCCCTGCCCTGAGAGATCCGACGGGGCCGGCGCCCCGTCCCGCCAGAGGATTGACGGTGCCGGCCGTTAGGATCCCGCCCGATGCCGGACGAGGAAACAGCACCCCCCCCACCGCAGCGCCCGCGGCCTGTCTTCGGCCGTCGAGCCTCCGGACCGGGTTCACGTCGCATCCGGACGATCGGCGTCGTGCTTCTGCTCGTCGGCAGCTTCCTGATGCTGTCGCTACGCGGCCTCGCCGGCTTCTACACCGACTACCTGTGGTTCGATCAACTCGGCTACGGCGATGTCTTCACGTCCGTGCTCAGTGCCCAGATCGTGCTGGTGGTGCTGTTCACCCTCCTCTTCTTCGTCATCTGTTTCGTCAACCTGACCGTCGCCGATCGGCTGGCCCCGGTCGTGCGACCACCAGGCCCCGAAGAGGACCTGTTGGCCCGGTACCACCAGGCAGTGGGTCGCCGGGCACGGTTGGTTCGGTTCGTCGGATCGGCGCTGCTGGCACTCCTGGCCGGCTTCGGGGTGTCGGACCGTTGGCAGGATTGGCTGCTGTTCACCAACGGCGGCGACTTCGGCGTCGATGACGCGCAGTTCGGTCGCGACATCGGCTTCTACGTCTTCAAGTTGCCGTTCTCGAGCTTTGTGATCGGCTGGCTGTTCGGCACCCTGATCGTCACGCTGGTCGTGACCACGGTGTTCCACTACCTCAACGGTGGCATTCGGCTCCAGACCACGGGCGAGCGGGTTCGGCCGGCGGTCAAGGCCCACCTCTCCGTGCTGCTCGGCCTCCTCGCCCTGGTCAAGGCCGTCGACTACTGGCTGGCCCGCTTCGAACTCACGACCTCGAGCCGGGGCGCCGTCCACGGTGCGACCTACACCGATGTCAAGGCCCAGTTGCCGGCGATCAACCTCCTGATCCTCATCTCGTTGTTCGCCGTCGTCCTGCTGATCGTCAACATCCGGCGGCGTGGCTGGGTGCTGCCGACGCTCGCTGTCGGCCTGTGGGCGTTCGTGGCACTCGTCATGGGCAGCATCTACCCGGCAGTGATCCAGAGCCTCCGTGTCGAGCCGGCCGAGTCCGAGAAGGAGGCCATGTACATCGGTCGCAACATCGATGCGACCCGCATTGCCTTCGGCCTCGATGAGGTCACGGTGCTTCAGGTGGAGGGGATGGACAACGTCATCACCGGCGAGGACCTGCTCGCCAATCCAGGCACGGTCAAGAACATCCGGGTGCTCGACCCCTTCATCGTCCAGGGAACATTCGACCGGCTCCAGGGCGCTCGCGAGTTCTACCGCTTCAACCAAGAGCTCGACTCCGACCGCTACCTGGTCGACGGCGAGGTCACCCAGGTGATGATCGGTGCGCGCGAGCTCGAGCTGAACGAGTCGCGTTCGTGGGAAAGCCAGCATGTCGCCTTCACCCACGGCTACGGCGTGGCGCTCGCACCGGTGAGCCGGGTCCGTGCGACCGGCGACCCCGAGTTCCTCATCGGTGACCTGCCGATCTCCATCGATCCGTCGATCGAGGTGTCGATCGACCGTCCACAGATCTACATCGGCGAGGGCCTCGGTGGTTACGCCATCGTCGGTGCCAGCCGCAACGAGGTCGACTACACCGACGAGAATCAGGAAACCCTGGAGGTCCGCTACGCCGACATCGGTGGCCAGGGCGGCGTGGCGATGGGTTCGTTCCTGCGTCGGGCGGCGTTCTCCCTTCGGTTCGGTCAACTCGAACCGATGATCTCGAACTTCATCACCGAGGATTCCCGGGTCATCTTCATCCGTGACGTCCGGGAGCGCGTCGAGAAGCTGGCACCATTCCTGAAATTCGACGCTGATCCGTATCCGGTGCTCCATGAGGGCAGGATCGTCTACGTCATCGACGGCTACACGACCACCAGCCGCTATCCGTACGCCCAGAAGGCACCGGTGCAGGAGCTGCCGTCCCAGAGCGGCCTTCGGACGAACTTCAACTACGTCCGCAATTCGGTCAAGGCCGTCGTTGATTCGTTCGACGGCAAGGTCACCTTCTACGTCTCCGACGCCGACGAGCCGATCATCAAGGCCTACGACAGTGCCTTCGGGAGCCTGTTCCGACCGATCTCCGAGATGCCGGACAACCTGGTCGACCACCTCCGGTACGCCGAGGATCTGTTCCGGATCCAGACCGAACTGTGGGGCGCCTACCACGTCGACGACACGGAGAACTTCTACCAGCGGGCCGCCGAATGGGCGGTCTCCCAGGATCCGGGCCGAACCGGTCAGGGCGCCCTCGATCTGGTGGTCGTCAACGAGCAGGGGCTGCGCATCGGAACACGCGACATGCGCATGGCCCCGTACCGGACGATGCTCGACCTGCCCGGCAGCGACAAAACCGAGTTCGTGATCCTGCGGGCCTATGTGCCCCTCGACGAGCAGGATGCCCGCAAGGAACTGGCGGCGTACATGGTCGGTCGCAGCGACGGCGACCACTACGGCGAGCTGGTGCTCTACCGGCCACCGACGTCCAACTTCGATGGCCCGGCCCGGTCCGAGGAGCGGATCCGCAACGATGAGGAGGTCGCCACCCTCCAGACGCTGCTCAGCCAGCGCGGTTCGACGGTCCTGTTCGGCGAACTCCTGTTGGTTCCGATCGAGAACTCGGTGCTCTACGTGCGGCCGCTCTATGTGCAGGCCGAGGGCGACAACACCGTTCCCGAGCTCGAGCGGGTGATCGTGGCAGCCGGCGAGTCCGTGGTCATGGCCGACTCTCTCCAGGAGGCACTCGAGGAGTTGACGGGTACCGACCTGAGCAGCATCTTCGGGACGGGCACCAGCACTTCGAAGCCGTCGGACGGCGGCGCCGGGGACGGCACCGGGGACGGCGCCGGGGACGGCGCCGGGGACGGCACCGGGGACGGCACCGATCCGGCGCCCATCGACCTTCCGGATTCGGTGGCGGACATCGTGGCCGAGCTCAGCCGACTCCAGGTCGATGCGGCGACGGCCCTGACCGAGGATCCGCCGAACTGGATCGAGTTCGGCCGGGTCCAGGCAAGGTCGCAGCAACTGTTGGACGCACTGGTTGCCGCTTCGTCGTAAGGGCTTGTTCCCGGCGATCCAGCGGGTTCACCAGTGGTCGGAGCAGCGGGTTCACCAGAGGGTTTACCCGCGGGGCTTCTAGTCGGTGGGCTGCCAACCGCTGGTTCGGCGTCGGTTGGGGGCACGTGCCGGCGAGTCGACGGTGAGATCCTCGAAGGCCTCGTCGCTGGCCAGTGCAGGTGAGGCCGGCAGGTCGTCGCCGGATCGTCCCGCCAACTCGGCGATCTGACCTTTCATCTCGACGGTCGACCGGGTCAACTCGGCGGACAGGCGCGCCATGTGGAGGCGAAGCTCCATGACGGCGTCCTCGCCGTCGCCGGAGGCGCTTTCGCCGAGGGCGTCGAACCGCCGTTCGAGGGTGGCGACGCGCTCGTCCAACTCACGCAGGCCGTTGACGAGGTCGAGCAGCAGCTGGTCCGGCTCGGTGGCGTCGTCCCGGCGTGTCGGGGATCCTCTGCGCATACGGGGCATCAGTGTGACCGTACCAACCCGGAGGTGATGGCGTGGTGGGTGGCGTGGCGGACGGCGTGGCGCGGTGGCGCGGGGTGAATCCCGGTGGCGCATTGCGGTCGGTACCCTGCGGGCCGTGACGAGGTCGGCTGCGGGGACGAAGGCAGGGATGCAAGCAGGAACGAAAGCGGAGAAGAAGGCAGGGGCGAAGGCTGTGGCGGCCGTACGAGCGGCCGTAAGAGCGGCTTCGGGAACAGGACCGTCACCTGGCGCCGTGAGGTTCGTCGGGGTTCTCGTCATCACGCTCGCCGTCACGCTGGCCGGTGGGTGCGCCCCCGGCGACGGCCGGGAGATGCGGGGTGCCGGCCCGTCGGATACGGCCGGCGTGATGGTCCAGGTGGGCGCAGCCGGCGCCGGATCGGTGTCCGAGGCCGATGACGTCGACGGCCAGGTGACGGTGCCGCGCGTCGAGGGAGCGCCGAAGGTCTACGCCAATCGGATGTCCGGCCAGATCGGTGAACTGGCCGATTACGACCTCAGCTACCCACAGGTGTCGGGATCACCGGTCGAACATGCCGTCAACGGTGCCCTCGAGGCCGTGGTCGCCAATGCCTATTCGTCGTTCCGGGCATCGGTACTCGAAGAAGAGGGGGCGACGACCGGCGCGAGCGAGGTCGTCAGCACGCTACGGGGCACCGGCAAGGTGCTCCACGTCGATGGTCGGTTGCTGAGTGTGGTGTTCGACTTCACGACCGAGTGGGATGACGCTGCGTCCGTCCAGCAGCAGGCCTCGACGCTTCTGATCGACCTGTCGACCGGGTCCGAGATCGCCGTGGCCGACCTGTTCCGGTCCGACGCACCGTGGCTGGCGAAGCTCGCCACGGTGACGAGGATCGACCTCGAGGCGCAACTCGGTGCCGGCACGCTGTTCGCCGAGGGGCTGGCCGCTGATGCCGTCAACTTCCGGCACCTGGCGGTCACCGCCAAGGGGCTGGTGCTCCGATTCGACCAGTACCAGGTGGCGCCGGGAGTGGCGGGCACGCCGTGGGTGGACCTGCCGTGGTCGTCGGTCGCCGGGCTGGTCGATCCGGAGGGGCCGATCGCTCACATGGTTCCCTGATCGGGGATTGGTTCCCGGACACTTGTCCTCGGGGCTCTGAGGGTGTTGACTCCGGCCGTGGATCTCAGCAGGCGCCGGGAGGAGTACGAGGACCGGGGGCTCGACGCGTCCGAACTGGCCGACGATCCGATCACCCAGTTCCAGCGCTGGTTCGCCGAGGTCGAGGAGGCGGGATACTGGGAGCCCAACGCCGTCGTCGTGACCACGGTGACCGCCGATGGCTGGCCATCGGCCCGCAACGTCCTGCTGAAGTTGGTCGATGACGGGGGTTTCGTCTTCTTCACGAACTATTCGAGCGACAAGGGCGTGGAGCTCGACGCCTCGGGGCGGGCGGCGCTCGTCTTCAGTTGGATCGAACTGCGGCGGCAGGTCCGGGTGACCGGCACCGCCGAACGGATCGGCGTCGCTGAATCAGAGGTCTACTGGTCGACGCGGCCCCGCGGCAGCCAACTCGGGGCGTGGGCCTCCGACCAGAGTGCCGTGGTCGACGACCGGTCTGCCCTGGAGGCGGCGTATGCCGCCGAGGAGGACCGCTGGTCGGGTCGTGAGGTCGATCGTCCCGAGCACTGGGGCGGCTATCGCATTCGGCCTCATCTGGTGGAGTTCTGGCAGGGTCGCCCCAACCGGTTGCACGACCGCCTCCGCTATCGACTCGACGGTGACGACTGGATCGTGGAGCGCCGGGCGCCCTGAGCCTGCATCTCGGTTCGGGCTCCTGCTGGATCGTGGCTCGGGCTCTGTGCCCCGGGCGGCCCTGGTCAGGCCGCCCCCGGTGTCCTGTTCGGAGAGTGGGTCGAGGTGTCGGAGGCGCCGGCCGCGGTTACCAGCGGGTGGAGGCCGTCAGCTCCTCGACTGGGAGGCGGATGTCGAACCGCTCGCGCACGGCGGCGTCGACCTCCGGTGAGATGTGCGACGGGAAGTGCGTCGACAGCACCTCGTGGACCTTCAGCCGGGCCCGTTCGTCGGCCCTCATGGCGCCGGCGTCCTTCCAGTCGGCGGGGCTGAGCCGGTCGCCGACCTCCGGGTAGATGTATTCGGACTGCATGATCTCCAGTGTCTGGTCGGAGCCGAGGAAGTGGCCCTCGCCGTACACCACCGACCGGATCACGTCGGCCGACAGTGTCTCAGTCGAGATCTCGATGCCGCGCACGGTGCGGTTGACGGCGCCGAGCATGTCGTTGTCGATGACGAGTGCCTCGAACGAGCAGGCCAGGAGGCTGGCGAGCATGCCGGCGGATTCGTAGACGAGGTTGGCACCGGCGTGTCCGGCGAGCGCCACGGTGAGCGCTTTCTCGTGGCCGGCCTGGTTGTCGGGGACCTTTGAGTCGGCCATGCCCGCGGGGACGCCCGAGGGCACGCCGAGCCAGTTGGCAAGCTGGGCGGATGCGGCGCACAGCACGGCTTCTTCGCCGGAGCCTCCGGTCATGGCGCCGGTGCGCAGGTCGGACACGAACGGCCACATCCCGAAGACGCAGGGGTGGCCGGGCTTCATGAGGTTGACGCAGGTCAGGGCGGACAGGCATTCGGCGAGCGCCTGGGCGAGCGATCCGGCGAGTGCGGCGGGCGAGGTGGCGCCTGCCTGTCCGGCGGAGAGCAGGTTGATGGGCATCCCGGTGTGGACCTGGGCGACCATCGAGCGCACGGCGTCCTCGGCGTAGCGCAGCGGCGGCACGACGAACGTGTTGTTGGCGACGCAGAACGGTCGTTCGGCGAAGGCGCCGGGTCGGCCGAGCATGGCGTCGTACATCTCGACGACCTCGTAGACGTGTTCGGGTTGGAAGAACGACGTGCCGATCGGCTTCGTGGTGCCCATGGCGATGGCGTAGGCGGTGTTGATGTCGAGTTCGTGGGCTTCGATCATGTCGCGGGCGACGAGGGTGCGGACGTGGAAGTGGATGTGTTCGAGCGTGTCGACGAGGCGGGCTACGTCGTAGATGTCGATCAGGTCCGACGGCCGGTGCGATTGGGTCTCGTGGTCCCAGACGGACACGGCGGCGCCGGCGGTGCCGAAGTGGACCCGGTCGCCGCCGACGTCGATGGAGCGTTCCTCGTCGAGCCCGTACCAGATGAAGGACTTGGCGGCTGTGCCGATGGCGTCCTCGACCATGGATCGGGTGAAGCGCAGGCGGTCGTCGTCGTCGACGTGGCCGCCGGCGGCCTCGACGACCTCGATGAACTCGGGGATGGGTCCGCCGATGCCGATCTCGACGAGCAGGTCGATGGCGGTGTCGAAGACGGTCTGGCAGTCGGATTCGGACAGTGGCTTGTAGGCGCCGCCGGACTGGCCGGCGTGGACGGCCTTTTCGTCCTCGGCGAGTCCGGCCTCGCGGGCGGCAACCCGTGCGGCTCGTCCTCCGGCACGTCGGCGTGCTTCGCTCATGGAGCGTCCTTTCTCATGGTGGGTTTCCCCTCAGGCCCGGAGGCGTTGGTTGGTCGGATCGTGGGCCGCTGCGTCGAGGACGGTGGCCGTGTGGCGTTCGTTGAACAGGCGAATCTCGAAGGTCGAGCCGGGGGTGGCGTATCCGGGCGCCACGTAGGCGAAGCAGAGGCTCTTGTCGACGGTGTGTCCCCAGGTGCCGCTGGTGGTGACGCCCATGACGGCGTTGTTGCCGGGTCCGTAACAGGGTTCGTTGCCGCGGCAGTCGGAGTCGGTGGCGGCGACCTCGGCGTAGACGAGGATCATGTCGAGTCCGGAGTTGTCGGGGCCGGCCTGTTCGTGGCGGGCGACGACGGCGTCGCGTCCGAGGAAGTCCCGGCCCGAGTCGAGGTCCACGAACCGGCCGAGGTCGGCCTCGACGGGCGTGATCTCGGTGGTGAGTTCGTTGCCCCACGCCTTGTAGGCCTTCTCGATGCGCATGGTGTTCATGGCGTAGGCGCCGAAATGGACCATGCGGTGGGGTTCGCCGGCGGCGACGAGGGCGTCGTAGAGCTCGGTCATGCGGTCGATGGGGTGGTGGAGTTCCCAGCCCAGTTCGCCGACGTACGAAACCCGCAGTGCGATGCAGGGCACGCCGGCCACGTCGATCTCCCGGCCGGTGAGCCAGGGGAAGGCGTCGTTGCCGAGGTCGGCGTCGGTGAGTGGGGCGAGCACCTCGCGTGCCAGCGGCCCGGTGAGGGCGAGGATGCCGTAGTCGCCGGTGACGTCGGTGACGGTGACGTCCTCGCCGGGTTCGATGTGCTGGGCCAGCCAGTCCTCGTCGTGGGTCTCGCCGGCCACCGCCGAGTTGAGGTAGAAGCGCTGAGCCTCGCCGTTCCCGTCGGCCTCGCCGCCGAGCCGTGTGATGGTCATCTCACCTTCGATGCCGCCGGACGAGGTGAGCATGTGGACGAGGCGCAGGCCGCCCCGCCGGGCCGGCAGCCGGTTGGCCGACAGTCGGTCGAGCAGGGCGGTGGCGTCGGGACCGGTCACGAAGAACTTGGCGAAGGCGGTCAGGTCGGCGATCCCGACCCGGTCGCGCACGCCCCGGCATTCGGCGGCGACGGTGTCGAAGGCGGTTGAGCGCCGCCAGTTGTAGCCCTCGGGTTCGCCGAAGTAGCGGGGGCGTTCCCAGCCCCAGACGTCCTGCCACTGGGCACCGAGGGCGTCGAGCCGGTCGTAGATGGGGGTCATTCGCAGGGGGCGGCCGGCCATGCGGTATTCGCCTGGCATGCGCACCTGGTACATCTCGTGGTACTCGTCGATCGACTTGTCGATGGTGTAGTCGAGGGTGGCCCATGGGCCGAAGCGGCGGGGGTCCATCTCGCGGACGTTGACCTCGGTCTGACCGTGGACCATCCACTGGGCGAGGTACTTGCCGGCGCCGGGGCCCTGCGTGATGCCGATCGAGGCGCCGACGCACATCCAGTAGTTGCGCAGGCCGGGGGCGGGGCCCATGAGGAAGCCGCCGTCGGGGGTGTGGGTAATGGGGCCGGAGATGGTCTGCTTGATGCCGGCCTCGCCGAAGACGGGGATGCGTTCGGCGGCGAGTTCGAGCCACGGCATGAGGACGTCGTGGTCGGGTGGGGTGAGATGGAAGTGGAGGTTCCAGTCGATGCCCTCGGTGCCGTAGGTGACGGCGTCGGCCCGTTCGTAGGGCCCGACGAGGAGGCTGTCGATCTCGCGGCGGTAGTAGCACGACGACCGGGGGTCGCGGACGACGGGCATCTCGCGTTCGCAGGCGGCCATGGCGGGGAGCGACTCGGTGATGAGGTACTGGTGGATCATCGAGACGATCGGGACGTCGAGCCCGACCATGGCGCCGACCTGGGGGCCGTAGTGGCCGGCGGCGTTGACGACGTGGTCGGTGATGACGGTTACCCGTTCGCCGGCTTTTTCGGTGACGACCTCCCAGCGGCCGTCGGGTAGGAGGTTGACGTCGGTGACGAGGGTGTGGCGGGCGATGGTGGCGCCGAGTTGGCGGGCGCCGGCGGCCATGGAGTTGGTGGTGCCGGTGGGGTCGGCCCAGCCGTCGTGGGGGGTGTGGAATCCGAAGATGACGTCGGAGGTGTCCTCGATGAGTGGGGCCATCTCGCGGATCTCGTCGGGGCTGATGAGGTGGGATTCGATGCCGATGAGCTCGAGGACGCCCTGCACGTAGCGGTACCACTCGGCCTGTTCTTCGTCGAGGGCGAGGCGGATGGCGCCGCAGCCGTGCCAGCCGGGGGAGAGGCCGGTCTCGGCTTCGAGGGTCTGGTAGAGGCGGGTGGCGGCGAGGTGGACCTTGGCCATGTTGAGGCTGCCGATGAAGTGGGGGATGAGGCCGGCGGCGTGCCAGGTGGAGCCGGAGGTGAGCTCGCCCTTTTCGATGAGGAGCGTGTCGGTCCAGCCCTCGTGGGCGAGGTGGTAGAGCAGGCCGGTGCCCATGGCGCCGCCTCCGATGATCACGCACTGCGCCTCGTCGCGCACGGCGCACCCCTTTGCTCTTGTGGCCGGCCGGCGCCGGGTGGTTGGAGTGTTCCAATGAGTGGAACGTTCCGGTGACTGGTGTTCTATGCTAGCCGCGTGCAGTCGATAGAGCGGACGTTCAGCGTGTTGCGGGCTGTTTCGGCCGGCGGCGGCTCGGTGGGTGGCTCGGTGGGCGTTTCGGAGGTGTCCCGGGCGACCGGCCTCGCCAAGTCGACGTGTTCGCGGATCCTCGCCAGCCTGGACGATCTGGGCATCGTCGAGCGGATCGACGACGCCGGCCGCTTCGTCATCGGCGCCGGCCTGATCTCCCTGGCCGGGTCGGGCACGTCACCGTCGTCGTTGCGGGAGCTGGCCAGGCCCGAGCTGCTCGACCTGGCCGACCGGCTGGGCGAGTGCGCCGGCCTTGCCGTGCCCGATGGCCGCGACGGCCTCTACGTCGACCAGGTGCCGGGCCCCGGCCACGTGCAGGTCACCGACTGGACCGGCCACCGCTTCCCGCTGCACACCATCGCCGCCGGCCAGGCCCTGATGGGCGGCTGGTCGGACACCGACGTCGCCGCCTACGCCGCCGACGGCCTCGACGAGTTCACGCCGCACACGGTTACCACCCTGGTCGGCCTGCGCCAGCGGGTCGGAGAGGTGCGCCGCACGGGCGTGGCCTGGACGATCGGCGAGTTCAGCGAGGAGATCTCGGGGGTGGCGGCAGCCGTGTGTGGCCCCGACGGCAGGGCGGTGGCGTCGCTCACGGTCTACGGCCCCGTGTTCCGCTTCCCCGGAGAGGCCGACACCTGCGCCATCGAACAGGTGGTGCAGGAAGCCGCCGCCAGGGTGGGAGCCAGGCTGGCGGGCTGAGGGGTCCGCCTCGGTAGTGTCGGGCGGGTAGTGCCTTCCCCCTCAGGTGGCCGGTGAGATCCGGTCGATGACGCGGAAGGAGTATGTCCTGCGCCTGCGGTCCTCGCCTGCCTCGGCGACGATGCGGTAGCCCCCCTGCTTGGGGAAGTTGACGCTGGTGTTGTAGACGATCGGTGCCCGGGATTCGCTGCCGGGGACCCTGCCCGGTGGGCGACCGATCTTGAGGTCGAGCTGCTGTTCGAGGAGCCTCGAGCCCCCGTCCTCGTCCTCGATCCACATGGCGACGTGCTGGGGGTGGTTGGTCTCGCTCCAGGGCACGACCACGGTCAGGGCGATCGCGATGCGGTGCGGCTCGGGTGCCTTCCCCTGGTCGTAGTAGCGGGTGAGGGTGTCCCACTCGGCGCCGCTCATGTAGAGCAGCCCGTTCTGGATCTCGGCGTGGTTGGCGAGCGTGAGGAGTGAGATTTCGGCCATTGGGCCCCGATTCGGTCATTCGATCTTGTCGGACAGTGTCCGACAGTGTATACAGATGGATGTGATGCATGAAGAATCAGGAATGGGGCTGGTACGGCCGGTCATGAACCTGGAGGATCGACATGAGTGATTCCGAGGCCGCAGAGCTGTATGCGAACCGGTTCGACCCGGACGAGTGGGAGGAGGAGGCGGTCGAGATCGAGGTCCCACAGTCGAGCACCGGCGTGATGTCATTCCGCCTGCCCAATGAGGAGATCGACGTACTGGTGAAGGCGGCCAAGGCCGAGGAGATGACGCTCTCCGAGTTCATCCGCACGGCGCTCAGCGAGAAGATCGACGGCCGGTCGGGTTCGTCGATGCAGGGCGTGAGCACCGGTCGGCTGCCGACGACCCGAACCGAACGCCCGCTCCGGAATGCGTCGGTCTCGGCCGGCGGAGACGCAGAGGCCACGCCGGCGCCCACCCCGGGAGCCACCAGCAGCGCCGCCACCTGATCCAGGGGGTCGACCGGAGGCGAGGCCCCGTCAGCAGTCCTCGTCGAAGATTTCGTCGTAGTCGAAGGCGGTGCCGCAGGTCAGGCAGTACGTCACGTCGTCGAAGACTTCGCCGCCGCAGGTTCGGCAGATGTCGACGATGACGAGTGTCACCATGAGTGGCGGCTCTTCCTCCCTGCGCCATCGTCTGAAGAGTCGCATCACGTTCCTCCCGTGTCCCGCCTGCGGTGTACCCCACCCCCGTGACGTTCCCGAGCACGCCGGGCGGGACTCTCGTAAGGTCGCGCGATGGGCCTGTTGATTCCTGAGGACCTGCCGCTCGGTCGCCTCGACCGGTCGGAGCGCCGCGTGGTGCAGAAGCTGCTGTCCGGCCTGCGGGACAGCTGGCTGGTGATTCCGCGCGTCGATATCATCACGGACCAGCGTCCGTACGAGATCGACGTGCTGCTCGTCAGCGAGCGGTACGGCCTGCTCGCAATCGAGGTCAAGGGCGGCCCGCTCGAAGTCCGGGACGGCGAGTGGTACCGCCGGGGACAACCCCTCAAGTCGCCGGTACGCCAGGCTCAGGATGCGGCCTACGCCCTGCGCAACTGGCTCCGGGAGAGGTCCCCGGTGTTCAAGCACCTGCACGTTCAGCACGCTGTTGCCCTGCCGGATGCGACACAGGTCGATGGACAGTTGCCGGCTGGCTTCACCCGCCAACACCTGTTGCTGACTCCCGACCTCGAGAATCCCGACGACCATGTCCACGACCTGATGGTCAGCCATCCGAGGAACCAGTCGCTCGATGCTGAGAAGCTCGAGGCAGTGGTCGGCCTGGTCCGCCCGAACCTCACGTTCAGTTGGGACCCCGCAGCGGCGACTCGCCATGCACGGACCCTGCTGCAGCGGATCTCGACCGAGCAGACCCGGGCCTTGGCGACCCTCGACCTGAACCGGCGGGTGCTGGTCACCGGTCGGGCGGGGAGCGGCAAGACGCGCCTGGCATTGGCCTGGGCGGAGCGTGCGGTGGCCCGTGGCGAACACGCCATGCTCACCTGCTTCAATCGGCCGTTGTCCGAGTGGTTGGCCGAGGCGGCTCCCGACAACGAGCGCCTCTCGGTCGGCACGTTGCAGCGCATGCTCATGGCGCTGGAGGGGATACCGGAACTCAGGGCACCACCCGGTGCGGGTCCGAAGTGGTGGGATGTCGAGCCTTTCCTCCACGTCGAGAAGCACCTCGACGATGTCACGACCCGATACGACACGATCATCGTGGACGAAGCGCAGGACCTGGCCCCGAACTGGTTGGCGACCCTCGAGAAATTGTTGCGTCCGGATGGTCCCCGACGGATGTTGCGGGTGGCGGATCCGGCACAGGGCGTCTACGACCGGGGCTTCGACCTCCCCGACCAGGGGCCCGATGTCGTGCGGGCGGAGCTCACGGTCAACTGCCGAAACACGTATGCGGTGGCCGAACTGTTGCGCTGTCTGGGCGGGGCGCCGCCTGCGCCGGGGGTGCCCGAGGGCGAGGAGGCCGTGTTCGTCCCCTGTGATGGCGAGGACTCGGCGGTGGCCGCCGTCGGGCGGCGTCTCGACGATCTGGTGGTGAGGTCGTTTGTGGATCCGGCCAACATCCTGGTGGTCACGGGCCACACGGCGTTGCGGGATCGGATCCGGACGGAGCACCCGGGGGGCTTTGCCTGCGTCGCGTGGGAGGACCGGCACAACGGCGACATCGTGTGCGAGACGATCCACCGCACCAAGGGCCTCGAACGCGATGCGGCGATCGTCGCCACGGTCGATGACGACCTTCCGGACCATCTTCTCTATGTGGGCATGAGTCGTGCGGTGTCGAAGCTCGTCGTTGTCGGTCCGGAGGTCCTGCTCGAACGGCTGCGGACCAAGGCGAGGCTGCGGTCGAGGGCGGGTGTGGCCGATGGCTGAGCGCCTCGAACTTGCGCCCCTGGGTTCGGTCGGGCCGACCAGTCGGTCGTACTGGGTCGTCGAGGGGCGCTTCGCTGCGGGCGCGTACCCGGGCGAGGCGACACGCTCCGAACGTCCGCCCGAAGTCGTCTCGGACCTGCTCGCTGCGGGCATCGACACGTTCGTGAACCTGACCGAGGATGACCCGAGCGGCCCCGAGTCGTTCCTCAACCGCTACGACGACCATGTCGAAGGCGTGGCGGTCGTCCAGCGCTTTTCGATCGTCGACGCCTCGATCCCGAGCGTCGGCCACATGGTCGAGATCCTCGACCTCCTCGATGCCACGCTCGCGGCCGGCAGGAACCCGTACGTCCACTGCTGGGGTGGGGTCGGGCGGACGGGGACAGTCATCGGCTGCTGGCTGATCCGGCACGGGTACACAGATTCCTGGAACGTGGGTGACGAACTCGGGCGTCTACGGGTCGGTGATCTGGAGGCAGGTCATCGGGATTCACCACAAGTGTCCGAACAGTGGGAGTTTGTTTGGAGTTGGAGGGAGGGTCAATGACCGTTGATCGAGATGACAGGGTGCTCGGCTGCCTGATCGGGGGCGCCATCGGTGACGCCCTCGGGGCTGGCATCGAGTTCATGAGTTGGGCGGAGATCGAGGAGGAGTTCGGCTCGGAGGGCGTTCGGGACTTCATGGCCCACTACGGACACGAGGCACCGATCACCGACGACACGCAGATGACGCTGTTCACGGCGGAGGGGTTGGTCGAGGCGGCCGCCAATGGCACGGAACCGGTTGAAGAGGTCTGGGCGGCATACCGGCGGTGGTACCACACCCAGGGAGGGGACCTGCCGGAGGGGGTCGACCCGCTGTTCGGCCTGCTGGCGGTGCCCGAGTTACTCGAAAGGCGAGGGCCGGGCACCACCTGTATGGGTTCGATGCGCGACGACGTCCCGGGCACGACTGACGAGCCGCTGAACGGTTCGAAGGGTTGCGGCGGGATCATGCGCGTGGCGCCGGTCGGGCTGGCGGCGACGAGTGACGAGGAGGCGTATCGACTGGGG
>Ga0209554_1000041_pt1 | contig 86711 bp, 75 predicted proteins | sample MarorgKNORR_S2LV_5_FD_188221 | JGI IMG/M metagenome (GOLD analysis project Ga0209554, IMG submission 188221) | Marine microbial communities from the Southern Atlantic Ocean, analyzing organic carbon cycling - Bottom_A/KNORR_S2/LV (SPAdes) (version 2) | ecosystem: Environmental > Aquatic > Marine...
CCTACATAATATCTTGAACTTATTTTGCTAAAAAGAATATATACTTTCATAGTTATTCTTTTTGTCGGGTTGGTCACGCTTCAGGCGCGATGACCAGGCTACGAGCTGCCACGCAACAGGCGTGGTGCACCCCGAAATATTCAGAGGACAAATTTAATCTTTTTTATGATTTAATCGATTTTTTTTCTAATTTTAATGCATAAATTTCATGTATGATGACAAGAACGGTATTATTTGCATTTGTATTGACTTCTATTTGTTTTATTTCTAGCGCTAATGCGCAATCTACAAAGGAATATGAAATTGTAGTTTCCGATCTTTCAAATCCATGGGGTTTTACATTTTTACCTGATAAATCAATGCTAATTACAGAAAAATCTGGAAAATTAATCCATTTTAAAAATGGGAAAAAGACAATGATTGGAGGTCTGCCAAAAGTGTATGTTCGTGGTCAAGGCGGGTTAATGGATATTGAATTGCATCCAAATTATAAAAACAATGGATGGATTTATTTCAGTTATGCATCTCAAGATAAAGGGCAAAAAGGTGGTAACACAACCATTATGCGAGCTAAAATCAAGAACAACCAATTGGTACATAAAGAGTTATTGTATAAAGCTCTACCAAACACAACGAAAGGGCAACATTTTGGATCTAGAATTGCTTTTGATAAAAAAGGATATCTTTATTTTAGTGTTGGAGACAGAGGAAATAGAGATGTAAATCCACAAGATGTTACCAGAGATTGTGGGAAAATTTATCGATTGCATGATGATGGGAAAATCCCTAAAGACAATCCGTTTGTAAATGTTAAAAATGCAAAAAAAGCAATTTATAGTTATGGACATCGCAATCCGCAGGGAATGGAAATAAACCCTTTTACGGGAGAAATTTGGACACATGAACATGGTCCAAGAGGTGGAGATGAGGTAAACATAATTATAAAAGGAAAAAATTATGGTTGGCCAAAAATTAGTTTTGGAATCAATTATAGCGGAACAAAATTTACCGATAAAACGGCGTTGCCAGGAATGGAACAGCCATTGCATTATTGGGATCCTTCAATTGCGCCAAGCGGAATGGCATTTGTTTCTAGTAATAAATATCCGACATGGAAAGGGCATTTATTTGTAGGTTCCTTAAAGTTTAGGTATTTAGTAAATTGTACTTTAAAAAATGGAAAAATTATAAAAGAAGAAAAATTATTAGAAGGTTTAGGTAGAATTCGATCAATAGAACAGGGTTTAGACGGCTTTATGTATGTTGGTGTTGAAAACCTCGGAATCATTAGATTAACCCCACCAAAATAATGAAAAAACTAATTGTATTATTCACAGTTTTTTGCTTGTGTATTTCTTGTGATAGCAAAGAATCAACAAAGAAAAAGAAAATAAAAACCGATCCAAAAGTACTGTCAGAAAGTATTAGTAGAGGAAATGAATTGTATGCAGATATGTGTATAAATTGTCATTTGGCTGACGGAAAAGGTGTTGTAAAGGTATTTCCTCCTTTAGATAATTCTGATTATTTAAAAAAGAACAGAAAAGAAAGTATCAAAGCAATTAAGTACGGTTTGTCTGGAGAAATTACTGTAAACGGAGAAAAATACAATTCTCAAATGCTTCCATTAGGATTGAGTGATGATGAAGTTGCAGATGTTATGAATTATATATTGAACAGTTGGTCAAATAAAAATAAAGATATGATTACCGTAAAAGAAGTTGAAAAAATAATTCAATAATCAGAGTTTTGATTGATTTTAATTATAAAACTATTGTAAATAATCATATCAAAATACTGAAAAAGTAAATTTTTAAAAATACATTTGTAGTCCTAAAATATATACTTAGAATGTCAGATACTACAGAAAGAATAAAATGTTTAATTATCGGTTCTGGACCAGCAGGTTATACGGCTGCAATTTATGCCGCAAGAGCGGATATGAGCCCAGTAATGTATACCGGAATGCAAATGGGAGGTCAGTTGACTACCACTACCGAAGTTGATAATTTTCCGGGATATCCAGACGGAACAGACGGAACGGTTATGATGAACGATCTGCAAAAGCAAGCAGAACGTTTTGGAACAGAAGTTCGATTTGGAATGATTACTAAAGTTGATTTTAGTACTGAAGTTGGAGGGATTCACAAGGTTGTTGTAGACGAATCAAAAACGATCGAAGCAGAATCAGTAGTAATTTCTACAGGAGCAACGGCTAAATATTTAGGAATAGAAAGTGAACAACGTTTAATTGGCGGAGGTGTTTCTGCCTGTGCAACCTGTGATGGTTTTTTCTATAAAGGACAAGACGTTGTTGTAGTTGGAGCAGGAGATACGGCAGCAGAAGAAGCCACTTATTTGGCAAATATTTGTAGTAAAGTAACCATCTTAGTGCGTAAAGATTATATGCGAGCATCTAAAGCGATGCAACATAGAGTTGAAAAAACAGCAAATATAGAGGTGCTATACAATACAGAAATAGATGAGGTACTTGGAGAGAGTGTTGTAGAGGGTGTAAGAGCCGTTAACAACAAAACAGGAGATAAAATAGACATTTCTGTAACAGGTGTGTTTATTGCTATTGGACATACTCCAAATACAGGCATCTTTAAAGATGTATTGAAAATGGATGATACAGGGTATTTGATTACCGAAGGGAAGTCTACCAAAACAAATGTGCCAGGAGTTTTTGCTGCGGGAGATGTACAAGACAAAGAATACCGTCAGGCAGTTACAGCTGCTGGAACAGGTTGTATGGCGGCCTTAGATGCAGAACGTTATTTAGGGGCATTGAATTAGAGATTGAGTAGCTTTTAAAGCTATTGATATATAAGTTTTTTTAAAATGATTGCATTAGCAAAGATGAATTTCTTTAGCAGATGCAATCATTTTTTGTTTTGTACAAATCGCATCCCTCATTTTTTATTACTTAAAAAACACCATCAGAAAATTTACTACATTAGCCACTAGCTATTTATCAAAATGCAACATGTTTAAATTCCTAAAGGCACCTCCCAATAAATCGTTCATCCCTAAACATAAAATTGATCAAACGTATAAAAAAATGCGTTGGCAAGTTTTTTTTGGAATTTTTATTGGATATGCAGGTTATTATTTAGTTCGTAAAAATTTTGCATTGGCAATGCCAGATTTGATAGAACAAGGGTTTTCTAAGTTAGAATTAGGAATTGCCTTGTCTGGAGTTGCAATAGCGTATGGCTTGAGTAAATTTTTGATGGGCAATTTGTCAGATAGAAGCGATGCCCGAAAATTTATGCCCATTGGTTTATTGATGTCTGGTTTGATTATGATCACGATGGGTTTTTTCCCATTTGCAACATCTTCAGTCACCATTATGTTTGTTTTATTATTGTTAAATGGATGGTTTCAAGGAATGGGTTGGCCGCCAAGTGGACGGATAATGGTGCAATGGTTTTCGATTCGAGAAAGAGGGACTAAAATGTCTTTGTGGAACACAGCTCATAATATTGGAGGCGGATTGATTGGTCCTATTGCGATTTATGGTGTTGCTATTTTTAATGATTGGCATGCAAAGTTTTATGTACCAGGAATGATTGCCGTTTTTATTGCGGTACTTATTTATATAACATTAAGGGATCGACCCGGTGTTGTGGGCTTGCCAACAATTGAAGAATATACAAATGATTATCCAGAAGAGATAGAAGGCGTAGATCAGAATGAAATGATTTCTGCCAAAGAAATTTTTGTAACCTATATTTTTAAGAATAAACTATTGTGGTATATCGCCATTGCAAATATTTTTGTGTATTTGGTGAGGTATGGGGTGCTAGATTGGGCACCAACCTATCTAAAAGAAGTGAAAAACTTCTCGCTAAATGAATCTGGATGGGCTTATTTTTTATATGAATGGGCTGGGATTCCGGGAACAATAATTGCAGGAATTGTGAGTGATAAATGGTTTAAGGGCAAGCGTGCGCCAGTAAGTATTATCTATATGATATTGGTATTGATAGCGATTGTAATTTATTGGCAAAATCCTCCTGGATTTCCAATGATTGACAATCTTGCTTTGGTAGCCATCGGATTTTTAATTTATGGTCCTGTGATGTTAATTGGAGTACAGGCGCTAGATTTGGTTCCGAAAAATGCCGCAGGAACAGCCGCAGGGTTTACAGGGCTTTTTGGCTATTTAGGAGGTGCATTAACGGCAAACATTGTGATGGGCTATTTGATTGATACCTACGGTTGGGATAGCAGTTTTGGGTTGCTTGTAGGTGCCTGTGTATTGTCGATTGTGTTTATAGGCTATACTTGGGTTATTGAGAATCAACATCATAAACTAAAAGAAAATCAAGTTTAAAATGAACAAACACAACTTCATACTATTGTTTCTATTGATGTCAGGATTGCTATCCTGTAAAAATGAACAAAAAGAGCAGCATCAAAATAAAATTCAAGAAGCTAGTGAAATTAGTGAAGCTGCAAAAAAAGTACGAGATTATATAAAAAAAGACATTGTCATTGCACACCGAGGCAGTACCTATTGGACTCCAGAAGAAACAGAGCCTGCGTTTTTATGGGCAAGAAACATAGGTGCTGATTATTTAGAATTTGATGTTCAGTTGACAAAAGACAGTGTTTTGGTGGCTTTTCATGATAGTAAATTAAATAGAACATCAAATGTTGTAGCCGTGTTTCCAGAAAGGGCTACGGCGGAGCTTAATGATTTTACGTTGAAAGAATTGAGACGTTTGGATGTCGGATCGTGGTTCAATAAAGCACATCCAGAAAGAGCAAAAGAAGGCTATCAAAAGTTGACCATAATGACTTTGAAAGATGTGGTCATGATTGCTGAAGGGTATCGAATTTTAAAGAAAGGTGGAATCCCAGTTAAAGAAATGATAGGAGAGACTTGGACAGGGAATTATGTGTATGAAAAAGACCCGAATGATACTGGAAATCGTCCAGGGATTTATGTAGAAACAAAAAGCCCAAAACTTCATACAGAAAAAATATTAGCAAGAGAAATTTCCAGCTATGGATGGAATATCAATACAAATCCCAAAGAAATAAAAACAATAAAAGGCAAGGTTGGTATTGCAAATACACATGCACGTTTTGTCTTGCAATCGTTTTCTCCTGAAAGCATCATAAAATTGGAAAAATATTTACCAAATATCCCCAAATGTTTGTTGTTATGGCAGCCTGAGATGAAGGAAGATTTAAAAGGAAATTATAAAAAAGCCATTCAGTTTTCCATACAATACAATGTACAAGGAATTGGCCCGAGTATTGCAGGCGATCCAAATAACTACGAAGAACTAACGGCTCCGTGGATGCTAGCATTGATTCACGATGCAGGAATGGTGGTGCATCCGTATACTTTTGATACCAATAAGCAATTGGAAACATATGCAAATAGTGTAGAAGGCGTGTTTACCAATAGAGCCGATTTGGCATTGGAATTTTATAATCGAAAAAGTGAGAAATCTTCCGAAGAAATATTAATAGAATTAGGGTATACTAAAAAGACCGCCAAAATGATTGACGGTCTTTAACAAACAACTAAACTCTGAAACTTCTTATAGAAAGTTAAAGAATATTGTAAACTCAAGTAGAGTTATTTTTTAGAAGCAATACTTGTCTTCTGCTTTTATTTTTTCTGCGATCGTATTTCTCAACGCAATAACATTAGGGTGGTTTGCATATTTTGTAAAACGCTTTAATCCCATTAGCATCATACGTTGTTCATCACCTTCAGCAAAAGAAATAATACCTTCTTTTCCATTTTTAGTAATAATATCTACGGCATTGTATAAATACAGTTGCGACATGGCGATTTGAATTTCTTGCGCCTCTTTTCCAAAACGTTTGGCATTCTTTTCTGTTCTTAATAGCGCAGATTCTGCCATGTAAATTTCAATTAAGATATTAGAAGCTGCCATTAATAATTGTTGGTGCTCTTCTAAATCTGGACCGTATTTTTGAATGGCACCTCCGGCAACCATTAAGAATACTTTTTTCAGTTTGGCAATCATTTCTTTTTCTTCAGCAAATAATTCTGAGTAATCTGGTGTGTCAAAAGAAGGGATTCCTAATAATTCTTCTCCAACAGCCGTTGCAGGACCTAATAAATCAACATGTCCTTTCATGGCTTTTTTGATCAACATACCTACAGAAAGCATTCTGTTAATTTCGTTGGTTCCTTCATAGATACGAGCAATACGAGCATCTCTCCAAGCAGACTCCATTGGAGTTTCTTCAGAGAATCCCATTCCACCAAAAATTTGAATTCCTTCATCAGCACAACTTTGTACATCTTCAGAAACGGCCACTTTTAAAATAGAACATTCAATGGCATATTCTTCAACACCTTTTAATTCTGCTTCTTGATGTGAATTTCCTGCTTCCAATCGGAAAGCAATTCGGTCTTCAATGTTTTTAGCAGCTCTATAAGAAGCCGCTTCTCCAACATAAGTATTGGTTGCCATTTCGGCTAATTTTGCTTTGATAGCCCCAAAATTTGCAATAGGCGTTTTAAATTGTTTACGTTGGTTTGCATATTTCACGGCATGTGTTGTAATTCTTCTTTGAGAATCTAAACAAGCAGCAGCTAGTTTGATACGACCAATATTTAAAGAATTTATGGCTATTTTAAATCCATTTCCTCTTTCTGATAACATGTTTTCAGCAGGAACAACAGTGTCACTAAAAAATACTTGACGGGTTGATGAAGCACGAATTCCTAATTTGTGTTCTTCTTCTCCCATGGTAATTCCATTGTTTGGATCATTTTCTACAATAAATCCAGTGATATTTTTATCATCGCCAATACGAGCAAATACAATAAAAACCTTACAAAAACCTGCGTTTGAAATCCACATTTTTTGTCCGTTGATCTTGTAACTTTTACCATCTTCGGATAAGGTTGCAGATGTTTTTCCAGAGTTTGCATCCGAACCTGCTCCAGGCTCTGTCAAACAATACGCACCCATCCATTCTCCAGAAGCTAATTTTGGAACATATTTTAGTTTTTGTTTTTCGGTTCCGTACAAGATAATTGGCATAGTTCCAATTCCTGTATGTGCTCCAAAAGCAGTACTAAAAGAACCTGTTCCACTTGAAATGTATTCACAAGTAATCATAGTAGAAACAAAGCCCATTCCTAACCCGCCATAAGCTTCAGGAACAGAAACACCTAAAAACCCAAGTTCACCGGCTTTGCGCATCACTTCTTCTGTCAAGGCATAATCTTTGGCTTCAAACCTAGCTTTATGAGGAATTATTTCTCGGTCATTAAATTCCATTACAGCCTCTTTCATCATTTGTTGTTCTTCAGAAAAATCTTCTGGAGTAAAAACGTCTTCACATAGGGTTTCTTTTACTAGGAATTGTCCACCTCTTATTAATTCTTTTGTTTCTGTACTCATAATTTTACTAGGATTAAAGAAGAAAGAAAGTAGAAAAGAGACTTTGTAAGTCCGTTTTAAAACGCTTCTATTTTTTCTTCTAGTATTTTTAAATTGTTTTCGTTTATATATGTTGGATTTTTATTTAAGGAATTCAAAAATTCCACAAGCACCTTGTCCTGTTCCAACACACATGGTTACTGCACCATATTTTCCGTGCATGTTTTGTTTTCGCATTTCATCAAACAATTGCACAGATAATTTTGCTCCTGTACAGCCTAAAGGGTGCCCTAATGCAATAGCACCACCATTTACATTGATGATTTCTTGATTCAGATCTAATTCTCTAATTACAGCTAGAGATTGAGAAGCAAAGGCTTCATTCAATTCAATCAAGGCTAAATCATCTTGTTTTAAGCCTGCTTGTTTCAATGCTTTCGGAATTGCTTTTACAGGGCCAATTCCCATAATTCTTGGTTCAACACCTGCAGCTGCATAATTGACCATACGTGCAATAGGCTCTAAATTCAATTCTTTGACCATTTTTTCGCTCATTATTAAAACGAATGCAGCTCCGTCACTCATTTGTGAAGAGTTTCCCGCAGTGACACTTCCTCCAGCAGCAAATACAGGACGTAACTTATTTAGAATAGCAGTACTTGTTCCTTTTCTAGGACCTTCATCTTTGGTTACGGTATAGCTTTTAGTTGCTTTTTTACCAGCAGCATTAATATACGTTTGATTTACTGTGATGGGTACAATTTGATCTTGAAAACGATCTTCAGCTTGTGCTTTTAATGCTTTCATATGTGATTGGTATGAAAATTCATCTTGGTCTTCACGAGAAATATTGAACTGGTTTGCAACAGCTTCTGCTGTATTTCCCATACCCCAATAATAATTTTCATGTCCAGAATTTACCAAATCATAATTCAATTCAGCTTTGTATCCAGTCATTGGAACTGAGCTCATGCTTTCTGCGCCACCCGCAATAATACAATCTGCCATTCCGGATTGAATTTTTGCAGTTGCCATAGCGATGGTTTCAACTCCTGATGAGCAAAATCGATTTACCGTGACTCCAGGAACATCAATAATGTCCAACCCCATTAAAGAGATCAAACGCCCCATGTTCAGTCCTTGAGATCCTTCAGGCATTGCATTTCCTACAATTACATCGTCAATACGAGTTTTGTCAAAATTTGGCAACTCATCCATCATGTATTGGATGGTTTCTGCTGCCAATTCATCTGTTCTTTTAAAACGGAACAAACCTTTAGGCGCTTTTCCAACGGCTGTTCTGTATGCTTTTACTATATATGCTGTTTTCATAATTTTCTAAATATTTGACATAAGAGATAAGACGTAGGACTTAAGACTTGGTTAGTTTTTCCATAAAACGTGTTATCATTCCTTGTATGTTTTGAATTTTTATTTCTAAATGTTTGAAAGTTTTTTCTGAAATATATCCTATTTCAAAAGAAATTATTAATTGTGTTTCCCACTCAAAAGCAGAACCTAATGCTGTTTCTAAATACTGTAAAAAGTGTTTATCTGTTCCTTTACTTGTACCTTCAGCAATGTTTGAAGGAATTGAAATTGAACATCGTTGCATTTGGCTTGATAGCGAATAAATTTCAGATTTTGGAAACGTTTTGGTTGTGGCATACGTCTCTTTTACGATTGTCATACCATCTTTCCAGATCGTTAATTTTCTAAAATTATGTCTTGCTGCCATATCTACTTTATTCACTTAAGATTTTAGTTGTAATTCCATATTTATTGTCTTTTTAGTCTTACGTCTTACGTCTTTTTTTTAGTCTTCTGTCTTAATTCCGAAGCGGTTTCCCTGTTTTTAACATGTGTTGAATCCGCTCTAATGTTTTCCGTTCAGTACAAAGGCTTAAGAAAGCTTCACGTTCTAGATCTAATAAATATTGCTCAGTAACCAGTGTTGGTTCAGAGAGGTCTCCTCCAGCCATTACATAAGCTAGTTTATTAGCGATTTTCTTATCGTGTTCTGAGATGTAATGACTTGCTTCCATAGAATCTGTTCCTACTAAGAACATTCCTAAAGCTTGCTTACCTAAAACCAAAACATCTTTACGTGCTGCTGGTTGAGTATACCCTGCTTCTGCCATTAATAAAGCATGCTTTTTTGCTTGAGCAATTTGTCTGTCTTTATTTACAACTACAACATCTTTTCCTTTTTGAAGCAACCCTAAATCAAAAGCCTCGTAAGCAGAGGTTGCTACTTTTGCCATCCCAATGGTTAAGAAATGTTCTTGTAAAACATTTAATTGAACGTCTCCTTTTTGGAATAAATCTGAAGCTCTTAAGGCCATCTCTTTAGATCCACCTCCGCCAGGAATTACACCGACTCCAAATTCTACTAGTCCCATATAGGTTTCCGCAGCTGCAACCACTTTATCGGCATGCAATGAAATTTCACATCCACCACCCAACGCCATTCCATGTGGAGCTGCAATTGTTGGAATGGATGAATAGCGCATGCGCATCATCGTGTCTTGAAAATATTTGATAGCCATATTTAGCTCATCATATTCTTGTTCTGCAGCCATCATAAATATCATTCCGATATTTGCTCCAACTGAAAAGTTTGGAGCTTGATTCCCAACAACCAATCCTTGAAAGTTTTTCTCTGCAAGATCTATCGCGGTATTTAAGCCAGCAAGGACATCACCACCAATGGTATTCATTTTAGATTGGAATTCCAGATTTAAAATCCCATCCCCCAAATCTTGAATGACAGCACCAGAATTTTTCCAAACTTCGTTTGTTTTTCTAATGTTATCTAGAATAATAAATGAATCCTGCCCTGGTTTTTTAATTTGTGATTTCGAAGGAATATCATAATAGAAAGTAGCCCCTTCTTTTACAGAGTAAAAGGAAGTTTCTCCGTTCGCTAACATTTCTGTTATCCAAGTAGCAACCTCTTTTCCTTCAGCTTTCATCAATTCGATTCCTTTTTCGATACCAATAGCATCCCAGATTTCAAACGGACCGTGTTCCCATCCAAATCCAGCTTTTAAAGCATCATCGATTCTATAGGTTTCATCAGAAATTTCTGGAATTCTATGTTGAACATACGCAAACATTGCTGAGAAGCTCTTTCTATAGAATTCTCCGGCTTTGTCTTTCCCACCGACCAATACTTTAAAACGATCGATAACATTATCAATTGTTTTCGTTAATTCTAGGGTTTCGAATTTTGCTCTTTGTTTTGATCTGTATTCTAGGGTGTTTAAGTCTAATGATAAGATTTCTCTTTTACCATTAGCACCTTTGGTCATTTTGTAAAAACCTTGTTTAGTTTTGCTTCCTAACCAGTTGTTTTCCATCATGGTATTCACAAAACTAGGAATCACAAATTGATCTCTCATTTCATCTTCAGGACAATTGTCTTTTACTCCATTTGCTGTATGAACTAAGGTATCTAATCCTACAACATCAATGGTTCTGAAGGTTGCAGATTTTGGACGACCAATTACAGGGCCTGTTAATTTATCAACTTCTTCAATTGTTAATCCCATTTCTTTTACAACATGGAACAAACTCATGATTCCGAAGATTCCGATTCTATTTCCTATAAATGCAGGAGTATCTTTTGCTAAAACCGAAGTTTTACCTAAAAATTTATCACCATACATCATTAAGAAGTCGACAACTTCTTCCGTACAATTTGGACCAGGAACCACTTCAAATAATTTTAAATATCTCGGCGGATTGAAAAAGTGCGTTACTGCAAAGTGCTTTTGGAAATCGTCACTTCTTCCTTCGTTCATGAATTTGATAGGAATTCCAGAAGTATTAGAGGTGATTAAAGTACCTGGAGTTCTGTGTTTTTCGATTTGTTCAAACACTTTTTGTTTGATATCTAGACGTTCTACAACTACTTCCATAACCCAGTCAACGTTTGCAATTTTATGCAAATCGTCTTCCAAATTCCCCGTAGTAATTCTACTAGCAAATTTTTGCGAATAAATAGGAGATGGCTTTGATTTTAAAGAAGCTTTCAATGCATCGTTTACCAATCGGTTACGAACTACATTGTCTTCTAAGCTCAATCCTTTTGCTTTTTCTTTATCGTTCAATTCTCTTGGTACGATGTCCAATAAAAGAACTTCAACACCAATATTGGCAAAGTGACAAGCAATACCGCTTCCCATAATTCCAGAGCCAACAATTGCTACTTTTTTAATTCTTCGTTTCATCTTGTTTACGATTAATGTTTTTTTAATGTCAGATGTTACCTCACGGCTTCATCGATATAATTTATATAATTTTAATTTTTTGTTTCTGATAGATCATTTTATCAGCAATCAATTTATTAATGGTTGAGGTCACTTTAAAGAAGCTATTCAACTCTTCTTCAGAAATGTGTTCTCGTACCTTATTATTAAATTGATAGACAGAGTCTTTCGATATCTCTCTCATTTCTTTACCAAATTCCGTCAATTTGATAAGTACGCTTCTACCATCTTCTTGGTTTTTTTCCCTACGGATTGCGCCTTTGTCTTCCATCGTTTTAAGAAGTCTAGAAAGACTTGTAGGTTCCATTCCCATTAGCGGACCTAAGGAGGTAGAGGGAGTTCCATTTTCGTGATCTATATTCAATAAAACAAAAGCACTAGCCATGGTACTTCCATGTTTTGCAGCTTGCTCATTGTACAATTTGGCAACCGCTTGCCAAGTAGCTCTTAATTGATGATCAATTGATTTGTCTTTATCCATTGTGTCAAAGATATAAAAAAATACTATGCGCGCATAGTAAATTGAAAAAAAATTATGTGTGCATAGTAAATTTAACATTTAATTAGAGAATAAAATAATAGGATGGAGCAGTAATAAGTAAGTTCATTAGACTTTAATTGATAAGAAAATAGTTAGTTTTGTAGAAGTTCAGCAAATTCAGAAAAAAGATATGAGTAAAATATTAATTATAGAAGATGAGGCAGCAATCCGTAGAGTGCTACTAAAAATCATTTCAGAAGAAAATGAAAGCTATCAAGTTGAAGAAGCTGAAGATGGCTTGTTGGGGATTGAAATGATAAAGAATAACGACTATGATTTGGTGTTATGCGATATCAAAATGCCTAAAATGGATGGTGTTGAAGTACTAGAAAAAGCCAAAAAAATAAAACCAGAAATACCAATTGTTATGATTTCCGGACATGGAGATTTAGATACGGCTGTAAATACAATGCGCCTTGGAGCATTTGATTATATTTCTAAGCCACCAGATTTAAACCGATTGTTAAATACGGTGAGAAACGCCTTAGTTCGTAAATCGCTGGTAGTAGAAAACAAGCGTTTAAAGAAAAAAGTAAGCAAGAACTACCAAATGATTGGTGAAAGTGTTGCAATTGTACATATCAAAGAGATGATAGAAAAAGTTGCGCCAACAGATGCACGAGTATTAATTACAGGTCCAAATGGAACTGGAAAAGAATTGGTAGCACATTGGTTGCACGAAAAAAGCACACGTTCTAGAGCACCAATGATTGAAGTGAACTGTGCTGCGATTCCGTCTGAATTGATAGAAAGTGAGTTGTTTGGCCATGTAAAAGGTAGTTTTACAGGCGCTAATAAAGACCGAGCGGGGAAATTTGAAGCCGCCAATGGTGGAACCATATTTTTGGATGAGATTGGAGACATGAGTTTGTCTGCACAAGCTAAAGTGTTGCGAGCATTGCAAGAAAACAAAATAGCGAGAGTAGGTAGTGATAGAGACATTAAAGTAAATGTGAGAGTTATAGCAGCTACGAACAAAAATTTAAAAACAGAAATTGCTGAAGGTCGTTTTAGAGAAGATTTATACCATAGATTGGCAGTTATTTTAATTAAAGTTCCAAATTTAGACGATCGTCGAGAAGACATCCCGTTATTGGTCAATTTCTTTGTGCAAAAAATTGCAGAACAACAAGGAGAGGCTGAAAAGAAGTTTTCTAAAAAGGCAATTCAACGATTGCAAGAATACGATTGGACAGGAAATATTAGAGAATTGCGCAATGTGGTAGAACGTTTAATTATTCTAGGAGAAGCGGAGGTTTCTGAAAATGATGTCAAATTATTTGCTAGTAAATAGAGGTAGCATTCTTTTATTGAATGCTATTTTGAAGATCATAAAAAAAGTTGATGCCGATATAAAAAAATACCATCAATTTTTTTAATTCTAGCCATAATGCTTCCTATCTTTGTGACATTCAAAAAAGAATATAAATCATAAAAAAATATAATAATGGCAACAGCTGTAGGTAAGAAATTTCCAGATTTAAACGTAGATGCGATGAATGAAATGGGCGATACATTTAAAGTAAATGTATTGGAAGAGGCAGTAAATAATAAGAAAAAAGTTGTGTTGTTTTGGTATCCAAAAGATTTTACTTTTGTGTGTCCAACAGAATTGCATGCTTTTCAGGCAGCTTTAGGAGAGTTCGAAAAAAGAAACACCATTGTAATTGGAGCTTCTTGTGATACTCCAGAAGTACACTTTGCTTGGTTGAGTACTGCAAAAGATAATGGAGGAATTGAAGGGGTTACGTATCCAATTCTAGCAGATAGCAACCGTAACTTGTCTAGTATTTTGGGTATTTTAGATATCACTGATGAAACATTTGACGAAGCAACGCAAACCATTCAAGTAGAAGGAGATAATGTAACGTACAGAGCCACCTATTTGATTGATGAAGATGGATTGGTTTTTCATGAAGGAATCAACCACATGCCTGTAGGGAGAAATGTAAACGAATATTTGCGTTTGATAGATGCGTATACACATGTACAAGAAAAAGGAGAGGTGTGTCCAGCAAATTGGGAAGAAGGTAAAGATGCTATGCAACCAAATGCTAAAGGGACAAAAGCGTACTTATCTTCTCATTAATTAAAATTTACATCATTACGAGTAAAGTGAAGCAACCTGTTGCATAATGAGATTATTTCGTTTTACTTGTAATGATTTTAAAACTACTGTTTATGGTACAAGATTTGAGTCAAGATAATTTAGAAGAAATTGTTGCTGCGAATAAAGTGGTGGTGGTTCAATATGCTGCAACTTGGTGTGGTAACTGTAGAATTATGAAGCCAAAATTTAAAAAGCTGGCTTCAGAAAATGAAGACTTTGTTTTTGTTATTGCAGATGCAGAAAAGTTTCCAAAAAGCAGAAAATTAGCAACGGTAGATAATTTACCAACGTTTGCAACATTTGTAAATGGCAGCTTTGTAAACCAAACACAAACAAATAAGTTTGAGATATTGAAAGACTTAATAAACGAAATTGTTTCATTATGAAGTTGCCAATAATTAAACATTTAACTACTTTTATTGAAGAAAACGATCAGGATTATGTGATTGAAACCATAGAAACACTAGAGGCATTAACAGAAGTTTCTTCCTTAAAAGATGAAGAACTAGATGTTATCGGAGAAATTATTTCTAATTTATATGGAGCAATAGAAGTTGATAAAATGATCAAAGAAGGCACCCCTAAAAAAGAAGCCTTGAACATGTTTATGAAACGTGTATTGGGTTCGATAGATTCTTAAACCTCTCTTTTTCTACTCGTTCATTTTTCTGACCAACTCTTTTAAGCGGGCTTTATGTTGTTCTTTTTCTAGCTTTACTTTGTTGTTTTTTTGCCGCATCAATTTAGAATGCTTGGCTTTGTTTACCGTATTTTTTGCTTTTCCTTTTTTTGCCATTTTGAGAAAGAATAGTGGTTTTAGCTTGTAGCTTTATGCTACATCGGATATTCAAATTTAGTGTTTCTAAAATACATAAGCAAACGAACTATTTTTTGAAATGTGACAAAATCAACCATAAGAAACAAGTATTTTTGTTACCTTTAGAGTCTTCTTTTAAATGAATGAAAGCATGAAATTAAATTTAACACAACCGATCGTATTTTTCGATTTAGAAACCACAGGAATCAATATTGCCACAGATAAAATTGTAGAGATTTCTATCTTAAAAGTATTTCCAAATGGAAATAAAGAAAGCAAAACATGGTTGGTGAATCCAGAAATGGAAATTCCGAAAGAAGCCTCAGACATTCACGGAATTACCAACGAACAAGTGGTTACAGAACCTACTTTTAAAGAATTAGCTCCGCAAGTTAGCGCGTTAATTGCTGGTTGTGACTTGGCAGGATTTAATTCCAATCGTTTTGACATTCCGCTGTTGGCAGAAGAATTGATGCGTGCAGATATCGATTTTGATATGAAAGACCGAAAAGCGATTGATGTACAAGTTATTTTTCATAAAAAAGAGCAACGGACATTAAGTGCTGGTTATCAATTTTATTGTGGAAAAGAATTGGAAGGCGCACACGGAGCAGAAGCAGATACCAATGCAACTTATGAAATTTTGTTGGCACAACTAGATAAATATGAGGGTATCGGAGATACGGTAGCTGCTTTGAGTGATTTTTCTACACACGGAAAACGTGCTGATTTTGCAGGGTTTATTTTGTTTAATGATGCTGATCAAGAGATTTTTTCTTTTGGTAAATACAAAGGAAGAACAGTAGAAGAGGTATTAAAAGAAAATCCGGGCTACAATGCTTGGATTCAGAATGCCGATTTTCCGTTGTATACAAAAAAAGTATTGCAAGAAATAAAAGAACGGATGTCAGCTCCAAAAGACACCATGACGGATGTTGAAAAACTATCAGCATTACAGCAGAAATTTAATTTGAGGTAACTGTCTTGACCTTGATTAATGATATAGGGCACAGAAGACAAGACTAAAAGAAAAACTGACTGAGCATAGGCGAAGTCATAAAACACATACTAAAATGTTTACAACATATCATAATTTACCAGAAAACTCTAGAGTTTGGGTGTACCAATCTGACAGAGAATTTACCGAAGAGGAGGTCGGTCTTATTTCAGAGAAAGCGACTGCTTTTATTGAACAATGGACACGCCATGGTGACAATTTAAAAGGTTCGTTTACCATTAAATACAATCAGTTTTTAATGTTGGCAGTAGATGAAGGTTTTAACAACGTTTCAGGCTGTTCCATAGATGCTTCAGTTCGTTTTGTAAAACAACTGGAAGCCGAATTACAATTGGATTTAATGAACAAGCTCAATGTGTCTTTTAAGGACGGAGATCAAATTAATATTGTAAAATTGGCTGATTTTCAAAAATTTGTCAGCACACAAAAAATCACGAAAGACACCATCGTTTTTAACAACATGGTGCAAACAAAAAAAGAAGTCGAAACTCAATGGGAAGTTCCAGCAAATGAAAGTTGGCACAAACGGTTTTTGGTGTAAAAAAGACTATAACATTGTCAGTTCGAGCCTGCCTACCGCAGGCAGGCTCGAACTGACAAATTATAGTTGAACAAATAGATTTATATAAAATTTATTAATGATAGTATTCCGACTTGTTAGAATATTTAGAGATCTATTAACTATACATATGAATAAGAAATTATTATTAGTAAGCTTGTTGATTTTCACTGTAGGAGTTCAAGCTCAATCACTAGATCCTTTAAGAACAAAAGATGCCGACGCACAAGAAAAATGGGTGGATAGTATCTTAAACAACATGACTGTTGATAAAAAAATAGGACAGTTGTTTATGGTACAAGCATATTCTAATAAGGATGAAAAGCACACCAAAGAGATTATTGATTTAATGAGAAACTACCATATTGGTAGTTTGATTTTTATGCAAGGAACTCCAGAAAAACAAGCGGTATTGACCAATATTTATCAAGCAGTGTCTAAAGTTCCTTTGCTAATTGGATTGGATGCAGAATGGGGATTGGATATGCGGTTGAAAAAAACGTTTCGTTACCCTTGGAATATGACCTTGGGAGCTGTTAGAGACAACCGTTTGATTGAGCAGTTTGGTGTTCAGTTAGGGAAGCATTGTAAGCGCTTGGGGATTCATATCAATTTTGCACCTGTTGTAGATGTGAATACCAACCCGAAAAACTCCATTATTGGCAATCGTTCTTTTGGTGAAAACAAATTCAATGTAACCGAAAAAGCAATTGCATTTACCAAGGGAATGCAGAGTCAGAAAGTATTGGCAAATGCCAAGCATTTTCCTGGTCATGGAGATACCGCTACAGATTCGCATCATACCTTGCCTGTTATTAATTTTGATAAAACTCGGTTAGATACTTTAGAGTTGTATCCTTATAAAAAACTGTTTGATGAAAATTTAGCGAGTGTAATGACCGCACATTTAAGCATTCCGAATTTAGAGCCTAATAAAAAACTACCCTCATCTTTATCAAAAAAGATAGTGACCGATTTGTTGATACATCAATTAGGTTTTTTAGGATTGATCATTACGGATGGTTTGAATATGAAAGGCGCAGCAAATTACTCGAGCCCTTCAGAAATTAATTTGGCAGCCATTTTAGCAGGAAATGACCTGTTGTTAATTCCACATGAAATACCAGCAACGGTTGCCTTTTTTCAAAAAGCAATTGCGAATAAAACACTTACTATAGAACGATTGGATTATTCTGTTCGTAAAAATTTAAAAGCGAAATATTGGGCAGGGCTGCATCAGTATCAACCGATAAAATTAGAAAATCTACACGAAGATTTAAACTCAATTGCAGATGTATTGCTACACAGAACCTTGGTAAAAAACTCCATTACAGTACTGAAGAGCGAAAATGATATCATCCCCATTCAAAATTTAGATAAAAAGAAAATTGCCTACGTAAAAATTGGAGCCGCACCGAATGCTTCTTTTGTAACAATGCTACAAAACTATGCAAGGGTTGATGTTGTTTCTGAAACACATCTTTCTGATTTAATTACAAGGTTAAAGCCGTATAATTTGGTGATTATTGGCTATCATTCTTCAAATGTAAATCCGTGGAAAGGGTTTAAGTTTAAAGCCGAAGAGTTGGTAAAGATTCAAGAAATAGCAAGAAACAACACTGTTATTTTAGATGTGTTTGCAAGTCCATATAGCTTATTAGATGTGAAAACGTTTGCAAATATAGAGGGACTTGTGGTTTCGTATCAGAACAGTAAAATAGCCCAAGAAATCTCTGCACAACAATTATTTGGAGGTTTAAGAGCGCAAGGAAAATTGCCAGTAAGCATTAACGAAAAATTTAAAGAGGGGTTTGGATTGTATACCTCATCATTAAGTAGGTTACGCTACGGGGTTCCGGAAGAAGTGAAGTTGTCTTCGTTGAAATTGGCAAAAATAGATTCGATTGCCAATGAAGTAATCAAACAGAAAATGGCACCAGGATTACAAGTTTTAGTAGCAAGATATGGGCAGGTTGTTTATCAAAAAAGTTTTGGGTTTCATACCGCTAGTTTACAGCAAAAAGTGAAGAACTCAGACATCTATGATGTGGCTTCTTTGACCAAAATTTTAGCCACATTACCGCTGTTGATAAAAGCAGAAGGAGAAGGTAAAATAACCATTGAGACGTCTCTCAAAAAATTAGTACCAGAACTTAAAAACTCTAATAAAGATACGATTACCGTAAAAGAAGTCTTGTCTCATAATGCTCGCTTAAAAGCATGGATTCCTTTTTATAAAGGAGTACAAGATAGTATTACAGGGGAAAATTTGGCAACCTATTATAGGAGTAAAAAGAGTAAAAAATACGGAATTCAAGTCGCTGAAAATTTGTATTTAAAAACGAGCTTTATAGATTCTATTTTTAAATACATAAAAAACGCGGATCAACGAGAGCAATCGGGCTATAAATACAGTGATTTAGGTTATTATCTATTCAAAAAAGCGCTGGAAAAAAAATACAAAAAACCTTTAGAAAAGTTAACGCAGCAGTATTTTTATCAACCGTTGGGAGCGAATAGAACAAGTTATTTGCCACTTCAGAAGTTTTCTAAAAAAGAGATTGTTCCAACAGAAAAAGATGGTTATTTTAGAAACCAGTTATTGCATGGTTATGTACATGATATGGGGGCTGCAATGCAAGGTGGTGTTGGTGGTCATGCAGGTTTGTTTTCTAATGCAAATGACATTGCTAAGCTGATGCAAATGTATTTACAAAAAGGATTTTACGGCGGAAAAAGATACCTTAAAGCAAGTGCACTGAGAACATTTAATAAACGCTATTATAAAAGTGAAAAGATACGTAGAGGTTTAGGCTTTGATAAGCCTCAGCTAGATCCAGAAGTGATGGCTACTTGTGGCTGTGTTTCTGATGAGAGTTTTGGACATAGTGGATTTACGGGAGCGTACACATGGGCAGATCCGAAAAGTGGAATTGTCTATGTGTTTTTATCAAACCGAGTGTATCCAACAATGGAAAATAAGGAGTTGATAAAACAGAATGTGAGAACGGAAATCCAACAACTTATTCAAGATGCTATTCTGCCGGAGTAGGAGAGAGTTTTACGTAAATAAGTGTTGAAATTACTGTCAATATTAAATAATAGCCCGCAATTTTTTCCGTGTAAAAATAAGAAATTGTAAGACTTTGTAGTACGTAGAACAACGGGAATAGAGAAATTCCTAACGCCACTCTAAAGGTGTCTATAAATTCTCTTTCGTTAATTTTTTTAGCTATTTTTTTCCAAATAAGCCAAGGGATTATACTGTTTAAAAGCAATAGATAGTAGATTGGTTTTACACTATTTGTGTTTCTTTGTTGTTGGGAAAAATTGTTATCTAAAATGGACTTGTTCACAGTATTTACTTTTGTGAAATCGGTATTGTTTTTGTTCAGTTTTTCTAGTGTTGATGCGTAATTTTCATCATCAGAAATATGAACAGACAACTTTTTCAATTGATTCGAAACTTGTTTTTTTAGAAGGTTTGTTGAAGTCGTGATGTCTGTTGGATTGAAAATGGCATTTGCAGAGATAGGGGTTCCATAATGTATGGCAACTTTACTCGGAAACTGACCAATATTTTGATAGCTAATTCCGACTGGAATAATCGTAATTTTTAAGTCAGGGTACTTTTCCAAGGCTCCAAAAACAATCCGTGTAAAACCTTTGCTAATTGTTCTGATAGTGCGTCTTTGGTCATGACTCCCTTCTGGAAAAATCATGAGTGTTTTTCGACTTTTTAAAATTTCAAAACAGTCTTTAAAAACAGCTTCGTTTTTAGAGATTTCTTTCCGTCCATCTCTAATTCTATAGATAGGCATTAGGTGTACACTTCTCAGTATTTTGTTTGCTATTGCATTTTTAAAAGCAGCAGCTCTTACCAAATAAAAGGTATCTCTTGGTACGTTGGTTGTAACAATCAAAGGATCTAGTAGCCCGTTAGGGTGATTCACAGCAAACAATACAGCACCCTTTTTAGGGATGTTTTCTTTACCAACAGTGATTATTTTTTTTGTGTAAAAAAACAATCCTATTTTAATGTAAAACTTAATACAACGATACCAAAGTGTTTTCAATATGAGTAATTTATTATGATCAAAAAGTTAAAAGTAAAAAAATTAAGGTAAAAAACTAAAAATTAAAAATAAAAAGAGCTTGATTTTTTTTGGAATATCTTTTAAATTTCACCTAACACCTAACACCTAACTTTCACGCTTTCTCCCCCAATAGCTAGCCAATGCCATACCAGAAAAAATATCCCAAATTCCCCAAAAGGCAGCTAATAAAGCCATTCCTCCTAAGCCTTCAAAGAACCCAAAGATTAATAGTAATCCCAATCCTCCATTTTGAATTCCTGTTTCCATGGAGATGGTTTTGGTGTCTCTTTTATTTAGCCCAAAAACCTTTGCGGTGTAAAAACCAAGAATAAAGGCAAAAATATTATGAAAAATAACCAAGAACAACACATGGTGTATGTACTCTGAAAAGATGCTTAGGTTTTGTGAAAAAGCGATAAAAATTAATGCGATAAATACAACCATAGAAACTGGCTTTAAGACTTTTTCAATTTTTATTGCCATTGTATTGTGGTAATGTTTTACGGTCATACCTGCCAATAAAGGAATTCCTAAAATCAGAGAAACCAATTTAAAAAGGTCAAACGGGTTTAACGATACGGTTTCTAAAATGGCTTTTGTAGGTGGGTACAAACTTCCCCAAAACTGCAGATTAAAAGGAGTCATTACAATGCAAATTAAGGTTGCAAAAGCAGTTAAACTAACCGATAAGGCGGCATTTCCTCCAGCCATTTTACTAAAAAAGTTCGACACATTTCCGCCTGGGCAAGCTGCAATCATCATCATTCCCAAGGCAAAACTAGGATGTGGTTTTAGGATCAATATGGCGATGAATGTTGCCGCAGGCAATAAAAAAAATTGAGAAAACACGCCTACAAATACAATCTTAGGTTTTTTAAGTAAGCGTTTAAAATCATCAATGGTAATTCCCAACGCAACACCAAACATAATGATTCCAATAGCAATGTTTAAAATCCATAAGCTACTGCTATCAAAGTTGATTTTGATGTCGTCTATGTGTATAGATGAACTAGTTTGTAAAAGCATATATAAGTATGTTTGCGCCCATTTTTAGTGCTTTTTTTCTCACTTCTTGGGAGTTGTTATGAACGATTGGATCTTCCCATCCATCACTTAAATCAGACTCGTAATCATAAAAACAAAGCAACCTGCCTTTGTAAAACAAGCCAAAACCTTGTGGAGGTTTTTTGTCGTGTTCATGTATTTTAGGGACTCCGTTTTTAAACATAAAAGGTTGTTTGTAAATAGGATGGTTTTTTGGAATTTCTTGCAGTGCTAGGGTTGGGAATACTTTTTTCAATTCCCTTCGGATGAATGTGTCCAATCCGTAGTTGTCAGAAATATGTAAAAATCCTCCAGAAATTAAATAGCTTCGCAAGTTTTTAGCTTCTTCTTTAGAAAAAAATACGTTTCCATGGCCTGTCATAAATACCACCGGAAAATTAAAAAGATCTAAACTTCCAACTGCAATGGTGCTTGGATTTTTGTTGATTTTCGTATTGCAATTATTGTTGGTGAATTCAATTAAATTAGGGAGTGCCGTTGGATTTGCATACCAATCTCCACCGCCATTGTATTTTAAGATGGCAATTTCTTGCGCATTGCTTGTGTTGGAGAAAAAAATACTGCCATATAATACAAACAGTATGTAGATTTTGGAGTTGGACACTTTTAAAAGATATTTAAAGCAAGATAGCAAAATTGCGGAAACAAAAAACATCTTATATTGCTATGCGATGCTTTTTGATTTCCAGCGATCTTATTCTAAAGTATTTCTCAATAAAAGGGTTTGTTTGTTGCTGTTGGAGATTAAGGAAGGCCAATGACCCCAGTCAAAAATAAGGAAACAATAATAACTGGAAGAACTATCCACCATAACAACGCTCCTGTTCCTACTGTTTTTAGAAAGGAGAATTTTCTTTCTTGAATGTCGAAGATATTGCTTGTAGATATTTTGATTTTTTGATTTCCCATAGATAATAAAAGAGTGTCTTTAGACATAGCAAGGACTTTTCCCTCTACTTTTTTTAAATTAGTCAGTACAATTTTATGTTTTTTTGATAGTTTAATGGTGTTTTTATCCAAATGGACGGTTTTATAACTATAGCAGCTTTGAAAAAGAACACAGAATAAAAGAAGGATAGATAAATTTTTCATTATATATAATTTAAAATTAATAATCAACAGGTAAGTTCATATTCGAAGTGTTTCCCTGTTCCAAATACTATTTTGAACCCATAACAGTCAAATATACAAAATTAAATAGAACCAAGTTCGTTGATAAAAGCGGCTGTTTGTACGGCTGTGATTCCAGCGGTTTCTGTTCGCAACCTAGTTTTTCCTAAGCTAACGGGTGTGAATTTTTTAGCAAGTGCTTGTTCAATTTCTTTTGGAGAAAAATCGCCTTCAGGACCAATTAAGACGGTGGTTTTTTGATTGGGTTTGATTTCTTTTAGCAACGATTTTTTTTCTTGCTCTTCGCAATGTGCAATATAGATGTTGCCATCAAAATCTTGATTGATGAACTCCGTAAATTTGATGGGTGCATTCAATATGGGAAGCGTACATTTTAAGGATTGCTTCATCGCAGATTGGATAATTTTTTGCAATCGTTCCATTTTTAGAGTGGTACGTTCTGAGTTAGAACAAATAATGGGAGTGATTTCATCAATGCCAATTTCTGTTGCTTTTTCTAAAAACCATTCCAACCTGTCATTATTCTTTGTCGGTGCAATCGCAATGTGTAGATAATAATTCCGAGAACTTGGTTTTTCTTCTGCCGTTACCAATGCTACCAAACACCTTTTGTCATTTGCTACCACAATTTTTACGGTAAACAACACCCCTTTTCCGTTGGTAATATACAAGGTGTCTCCTTCTTTTTTTCGTAAAGATTTTACAATGTGTCCGCTCTCAGTTTTGTCAAAAGTAAACTGCGAATCTTTTTCTGATAGGTCTGGATTGTAAAATAATTGCATGTCTAGTAGTATTATTTATGAGATTTTTCTTCGCTCACTATTTTATTCAATGTCTATTTTATACGTGCTTCGCTTTTTGTGGGTTACAGGATCAAAATTTTTCCAGATTTGATGGATTGCAGTATTGTCTGCCAATTCTGGAGTTCTGATACAATCAACAATCCCTTTTTCTGCAAAAGTCTTTGTGTATTCATCAAAAATAATGGCTGTTACCCCTTTGTTTTGATATGCTGGATCTACACCAATCAAATAAAAAGTAACTTCTTTTGAATGCTTTCGAGCCTTTAAAAGATGAAAAATACCAAAGGGAAATAATTTTCCGTTGGCTTTTTGCAACGCCTTAGAAAAGGAAGGCATTACAATTGCAAACGCAACCATTTTATCCTCTTTGTCCGTTACAAATTTAATGTATTCTGGATTGATAAAACTGATGTGTTTCTTTTTAAAATACGCTTGCTGTTTTTTAGATATGGGTACAAAAGAAGATAAGCTTGCATAACTTTTATTAAACAACGCAAACATCTCATCAACATAAGGCATAATGTCTTTGGTACGATAAAGTTGCAAAGCGTTTAGCTGGTATCTTTTTTTAAGTAAGGTGCTAATTCTATCGTGATATTTGGCGTCTACATTTTTAAATTTGAACTTATTTTCTAAAAATTCTTTTTCTTTTTTGTAGCCTAATTCCTCTAAATGATCTTTGTAGTATGGATGGTTGTACCAAGTAATCATGGTGCCAATATGATCAAAACCTTCTGTTAAAATCCCAACTTTATCTAGGTTAGAAAAACCAACGGGACCCTCAATAAAATCAAGCTTGTTTTTCAGTCCAATTTCTTTTACTTTTTGAAGTAACACGGTACTTACATCAATATCATCAATAGTGTCAAACCATCCAAATCGCATTTTTTTAATGCCTTGCTGTTTTACTTCTGTCCAATTGATAATTGCACAAACTCTACCCACAATGTTTCCATTTTTAAAGGCCAAGAAAAAGCGCGCTTCTGCGTGTTCAAAAACTGGATTTTTGTTTTTATCAAAACCCTCTAATTCATCTTTGATAATTGGCGGAACCCAATAAGGATTGTCTTTATATAGCAAAAAAGGAAATGTAACAAATTGTTTCATTTCCCTTTTTGTATGAATTTCTTGGATGGTGATCATAGTAGTATGTAAAGATACAAAACAGATGCAGAGTTGTTGGATTAGTTTTTATTTTTTCTTTTTCTGGAAAGTCTTTTTCTTCCTTTTTTTCTTGATTTTTTAAATTTAAAAAAATCTAAAACTCGACCAAAGAATTTTTTTCTTTTTGAATAACTAGGGTTTTTAACACGGATTTCGTTTCCGTATGTATCTACAATTTTATAGCTATCGGCATGTCTGTCCAATCGAAAAGAGATTCCCATTCCTGCGTAAAAACCAGTCGTTCTATCATCAAAGGTGATTCTTGTAGAGGCATCTACTTGAAAATGTCTGTTGACTAAATATGCGATTCCTGTTCCAAAATTATATTGAGTTTGATAGTTGTTAAAGATTCCTTGATGTTCTAAAAAAGTAGACCAATAATCATTTAAATTGTAGGTTGCAGTTACTATATATGAAAGTTCAGCATAGTCACTTCCAATATAATCATAAAAAATATTGCTAACAATATTAAAATCTTCGTACAAATTATTTTGTAGTAAAACCCCAGCTTTTGGGCTAATACTTTCAAGTTTGTATATGGAATTTAAAAAATTTGTATTTACACCAAGATATACGGCTACAGACGGAATGGCTCTTTTCCAATCAAAAGCATGTCTTCTTCTCCAACTTCTAATTTCTTTTGATTTGTCTTTGTAGGTTGGCTGATACACCAAATATTTTGCTCCGAAAGTCAACCGACTTACTCCTGTGGTAAAATAATGTGACGTAAAGATGTTTTTAAAAGCAACTTTGTCTTTTTGAAGTATAAGATTGGTATTGAATTCTAACTTGTCTAAAAAAAAACTCGTTCTAAAAAACAATGAATACCCCATAGATTCAGGGATTGTAAATGTAGGAACAATCTTAGATTTTTCATAAAAAAAACCAGTTTCCAATTGGTACACACCCTTTCCTACACTATATGGGCTTTCAGAAAACCCTGGGCGATTTGAGTTGATCACTCCAGTGTATTGCGCATTTGCAAGTAAGCTACCGCAGATAAAAAAGAAAGAAAGAATCTTTTTAAACATGTTCGTTTTTTGGGCTAAATCGTCTCTGGTTTTTAGTTGTTTTTATCAACAAGCACAAACATACTCTAAAAAATGAAGACCGTATATTCAAGAAAAAACTTTTTATAAAAAACTTTATTATTTTTTGTATAATCTTAACGTTAAAGTTGGTTTCAAATTGTTATTTTTGGATTAAATTTTTTGAAACAATTTATGCAAGAGGCAGGGCCGGTGAATTTTATGAGAACAATTTTAATTTTAATAACAATATACTACGTGTTTAAATTGATAGCTAGATATGTGCTTCCTTTTTTCTTAAAAAGGTTTATTCATAAAATGCAAGACAAAGCACAACAGCAGTATGGGAACCAGCAACAAGAAACAAATGCAAATGTTGGTGAAACAAGTATTGATAAAAAACCAAACCAAAAGGGTCAAAGCAAAAATTCAGTCGGAGAGTATGTTGATTATGAAGAAATAGACTGATATGAATTTAAAGAAAACCCTTCCTTATGTAAGTGCGATACTCGTTTTTGTAATCGCTTCATTGCTTTATTTTAGCCCCGTTTTAAAAGGGCAGAAACTCAATCAGAGTGATATTACTCAATTTAGAGGAATGTCAAAAGAAATCGTTGATTATAGAGCCGAAAAAGGAGAAGAGCCCTATTGGACAGGAGCTGCTTTTAGCGGTATGCCAGCCTATCAAGTGAGTGCCTATTACCCTAATGATTATATTAAAAAGGTAGATCAAATCCTACGGTTTTTACCAAGACCTGCAGATTATTTATTTCTTTATTTTGTAGGCTTTTTTCTGTTGCTCATTGCCTTAAAAACGGATTGGAAGCTTGCTGTTTTAGGAGCGCTTTCCTTTGGGTTTTCTACTTATTTGATTATCATATTTGGTGCGGGACACAATGCAAAAGCACATGCAATTGCTTATATGCCAATGGTTTTAGCAGGAGTTTTGTGGGTTTTTCAAAAGCGGTACTTATTGGGTTTTATTGTTACGGCGTTGGCAATGGGGTTGGAAATTAATACCAATCATCCACAAATGACTTATTATTTACTGTTTACCATTTTAATATTCGGAATTGTTTGGCTGATAGATGCCATTCAAAAAAAACAACTCCAAGATTTTTTTAAAAGTGTTGCTATTGTTACCGTTGCGGTTGTTTTGGCAGTGGGTATAAATGCTACACGACTCCTGTCGATGAAAGAATATGCCGACCATAGCACAAGAGGAAAAACAGCATTGACGATAAACGCAGATGGAACTCTTAAAAAAGTAACAGACGGCCTATCAAAAGAATACATTACAGAATATAGCTACGGAATTGCAGAAACTTTTAATTTGTTGATTCCGCGTTTTATGGGAGGTGGAACCGTTGAAGATTTAGATGAAAACTCTAATTTTTATGAAGCCATTCAGACAAAACATGGCGTTCAAGCCGCCAATGAATATTCAAAACAAGTGTTGACTTATTGGGGAGATCAGACCATTGTTGAAGCACCTGCATATATTGGTGCCGTTGTGTTTTTCTTGTTTTTTCTTGGCGTATTTTTAGTCAAAGGAAAATTGAGAAATTGGTTGCTTGCCGCAACCGTATTTTCAATTGTATTGAGTTGGGGTAAAAACCTTGATTTGATCACTAATTTCTTTATTGATTATGTTCCGCTATACAATAAGTTTAGAGCGGTTTCGTCAATTCAGGTAATTGCAGAATTGTGTGTTCCCTTGTTAGGAATATTGGGGTTAAAAGATTTTTTCTCTTCTAAGGTTTCATCCGAAGAAAAACAACATGCACTCAAAAAAGCAGTATATGTATTGGGCGGAATCACCTTGTTTTTCATGGTGTTTGGAAGTAGTTTGTTTGCTTTTGAAGGATTTAGAGATGGCTCGTTAAGTCAATTCAAAATAGATGGATTGGTTGATGCATTAATTGCTGATAGAAAAGCGCTATTGTTTCAAGATAGCTTGCGCTCATTTGTATTGATTTCCGTTTCTTTTGGACTGTTGTGGCTATTTTTGAAGAACAAACTAAGTCAAACAAAAACGATTGTAGTAGTTGCTGCATTGATTTTATTTGATCTGGTTTCTGTCGATTTGAACTATGTCAATACAACAGATTTTAAAAGAGCAAGAAGTATTGAGAAGCCTTTTAAATTGAATGAAGCAGATAAACAAATTTTAGAAGACACAGGACATTATAGAGTTGGTAATTTTGCAGGAAATGTAATGCAAGATGGAAGAACTTCCTATTTTCATCAATCTATTGGAGGTTATCATGCCGCTAAAATGGGGCGTTATCAAGAGCTGTTTGATTACCAGATTGCAAAGAACAATATGGAAGCTTTGAATATGCTGAATACCAAGTATTTTATTGTTGGCGCGAATAAAGTACAGGTAAATCCAGATGCAAATGGAAATGCATGGTTTGTGCATGGGGTTATTAGGGTGAATTCTGCAGACGAAGAGATGAAGACCTTAGACACTTTAGATACAAAGCAAGCAGCTGTTGTTGATGTTAGTTCTTTAAATAGTGCAATTCCCTTTCCTCAAGAAATAGATTCGACAGCTTCAATCCAATTGACAAAGTACGATGTAACTACATTGGAATACAGTTCAAATTCAACCATCGCACAATTCGCAGTGTTTTCTGAAATTTATTATAAAGAGGGTTGGAATGCATATGTTGATGGGGAAATTAGCCCACATTATCGGGTGAATTATGTGTTGAGAGGGATGTTAGTCCCAGCAGGAAAACATACCATCGTTTTTAAGTTTGAGCCCACAGTTATTAAAAACGGAAATACAATTTCGATCACCTCGTATTTCTTGTTGCTCTTAATTCCAATAGCTTGGTTTTTTATAGAACGTAGAAAAAGTTAGGGTGCATTTTTATCTATGGAGCTTATGTATGCAAAAGGTGTGGTGTTCATGTATTTCTTGAATAATCGAGTAAAAGCTGAAGCATTGGTATATCCAATTTCTTTCGCTAAAGACTGTATGGAATAACGTCGATACTTCTTTTCGTTGTTTAGTTTCTCTACAAGATAATTAATTCGAAGTGTTGTTAGGTACTGTTTAAAAGTTAGCTTCATGTTTTTATTGATAAGGATTGAGACGTAATTTTAGTAGTTGAGTTAGTTTGTGCATTTTATAAAAAGAGGAATACGATGTTTTTTTTAACTTCAAATACTCGCTATATTTGTTAATGTATTCAGAGTGTGTATAAATAGGCATTTAGTTAATGTTGATTTTTAAATATTTCGAATTAATTCTTATGAAAAAGGAAATTAAAAAAAGGGAGCTTTTAGCTCCCTTTTTTGTTGTGCTTTTTTTTAAATTTAAATGCTGAAAGTTAAAATGATTGTATAAATTTGAAGCTTATAAGTATTGTTAAAGTACTCAATACTACCAATTTCTTTAGAAAAAAAATCTCATGAACATAGGAATGATTTTAGACCATACTTTTCCTCCTGATCCAAGGGTTGAAAATGAGGCTATTGAATTGATAAAGGCAGGGCATACTGTTTTTTTATTCTGTTTGACATATGGAGATGATTCCTTAGAAGAAAAAATCAATGAGATAAAAGTTCGTAGGTATCTTTCGAATACATTAGAATATAAGTTGTCAGCCTTAGCGTATACAATCCCTGTGTATTCAATGTTGATGAAGAAAAAAATCCGTCATTTTTTATTGAAAAATAATATTGAGGCCATTCATATTCATGATATCAGTATTGCAGAAGCTGTCTTTTGGGCAAATAAAAAAAAGCAACTTCCTACGGTTCTAGATTTACATGATAATATGCCAGAAGTCATGAAATTATATCCTCATTTACAGAAATTCCCTGGAAAGCAATTGATTTCTCCTAGAAGATGGAAACAAAAGGAAGAGGGTTTTATAGCAAAGGCAACTAAGATTATTACAGTTTCTCAAGAGTTTGTAGATGAGGTTGTTCAGAGAACAAAAATCGCAAGAAATAAAATAATTTTAGTGCCAAATACGGTGCGGAAATCGTTTTATAAAAACGCTGTGATAGACGAAAGTATTGTCAATCGTTATCAAGATAGTTTTGTGATTTTATATGTGGGCGATACGCATATAAGAAGAGGGTTGCAGACAGCTATTGCTTCAGTAAAAGAACTTTCAGTCAAAATTAAAAATCTTAAATTGGTTATTGTTGGAAAAAACACGACAGACACTGTTTTAAAGCAACAAGTTGAGGAGTTAGACATTGCGCAATATGTAGATTTTGAAGGATGGCAAGATGTTGGATTATTCCCGTCGTATATAGCTGCTAGTGCTGTTTGTATTTCTCCTTTGCACAGAAATGCGCAACATGATGTTGCGTATGCAAATAAAATATTTCAATACATGAGTTTCGGGAAGCCTCTTTTGGTGAGTGATGCGACTGCTCAAAAGAATTTAGTAGAAAAAATACATGGAGGATTGGTGCATAAAGAAAAGGATGCGAAAGATTTTACACAAAAAATTCTACGCCTTTTTAAAGACCCCGTATTGTGTAAAGAATTGGGCACAAACGGAACCGAATTTATAGCAACTAAATTTTCTTGGGAGATTACCTCTAAAAACTTAGTACATTTATACGATAATCTAAGCCATTGAAAGTTTTAATTATTACATATTATTGGCCTCCTTCTGGCGGTTCTGGAGTGCAGCGTTGGTTGAAATTTGTAAAATATTTGCGAGATTTTGATATTGAGCCTGTTGTGTATACTGTTGACAATCCATTGTATCCAACGATAGACAATTCGTTATTACATGAAATTCCTGAGGGAATTGAAGTTTTGAAAAAACCGATCATAGACCCTCAAAGATTGGTTACACGATTATTTGGGAAGAAGACCGAAAATAATATTGGAAATTCTTCTCAAAAAGGATCCTTATCGTGGGTTAGAGGAAATTTCTTTATTCCAGATCCGAAAATGTTTTGGATACGACCTTCGGTGTCCTTTTTGAAAAAGTATTTACAAAAGAACACAATAGATGCCATTATCTCTACAGGGCCTCCGCATAGCATGCACTTGATTGCAGAGAAACTGAAAGCCAGTACAGATATACCTTGGATTGCAGATTTTAGGGATCCGTGGTCTGGACTGTACTATACTATAGATTTTAAGCTCTCTAACTTTGCAAAAAAAAGAAATGAAAAGTTAGAAAATGGCGTGCTAAAAAATGCAGACGTAGTGATTACGGTTGGTGATTTTTTAAAGAAAGAATTGAAAGGGAAAGCAAACTTGGTCGAAGTCATTACGAATGGATATGATCATGAGGTTTTTACTCAAAAAACAACAGCGTTGGACACCATGTTTTCCATTGCTCATATAGGCTTGTTGCCTAAGCAAAGCAATCCAATTATTTTATGGAAAGTGTTGCAAGAAATTTGTGCCGTTGATGCTGAATTTTCAAATCATTTAGAGCTTCAAATGACGGGAAGTGTAAGTGAAGAAGTTATGGATAGTATCGCAAGTCATTCCTTGTCAAAGTATGTCACAAGCAATGGGTATGTGCAGCATGAAAAAGCAATAGAACTACAGCAAAAAGCACAAGTGTTGTTACTGCTAATTCCAAAGGTAGAAAACGCTAAAGGGATTATTACTGGAAAAATATTTGAGTATGTTCAAGCAAAACGCCCTATTTTAGCTATTGGTCCAGAAGATGGAGATGTGGCAACAATTATAAAAGAAACCGAGAGTGGTGTTGTTGTTGATTTTGATGCTGCAGAAAAATTGAAAGCAGTCATTTTAGACATGTACCACGATTTTAAAAAGAACAGCTTAGAGGTTTCCTCTAAAAACATAGAAAAATACCATCGAAAAGCATTGACAGAGAAATTGTCAAAAATTATCAAAGAAATCATTCAGAATTGAATTCATATTGTCTAAAATAGGAATCGATTTAGTTATAACTTAATTTAGGAGCATTGGGAATTGTACTCAAACAATCGTTTAAAAACACCGTAGTCATCTTTGCAGCTTTTGCAATTGGAGGGGTAAATGCACTGTTTTTATACACCCGTTTTTTAACAGATGAATATTACGGGTTGGTCACCTACTTATTGGCTACAGCCAATCTTTTAATGCCATTGACTGCATTTGGAGTGCATTATTCTATTGTTAAGTTTTATTCTTCCTACACATCAAAAAAAGAAAAAGACAAGTTTTTAAGTGCTTCGTTGCTTTTGCCGTTGTTTATTGCACTTCCTTTTGGTTTTATAGGGACTTTTTTTTATGAACAAATCGGAATCTATATCTCTCAAAAAAATGAGATTATTAAAGACTTTACTTGGGTGATCTATTTGGTAGCAATCGCTACAGCGTATTTTGAAGTTTTTTATGCTTGGGCAAAAGTGCACATGCAATCTGTCTTTGGCAATGTTTTAAAAGAATTGTTTTCTAGAGTAGCTGTGTTCATTTTATTGCTATTGGTGTATGCGGATGTTATCATGCAAGCGGAATTCATGTACTATCTAACAGCTGCTTATTTTGTGAGAACTTTTCTTATGATGGGCTATGCGTTTAGTTTGTATCGACCAACATTCACATTTCAATTTCCAGAAAACTATAAAGCCGTTTTTAAATACGCTTTTTATATTATTTTGGCAGGTTCTGCAGGCGCTATTTTATTAGATATTGATAAGGTAATGTTGCCTCAAAAGGAAGTGATTGAGTTGGCTGCGTATTATGCGGTTGCGGTGTATATTGCTGCTGTTATTGAAGCCCCCGGAAGAGCAATGGCACAAATCGTTCAGCCACTTACAGCAAAAGCGTTGAATGAAAACAATATGGCAGAAATATCTTCTTTATATAAAAGAACATCCATCAATTTAGTGTTGATTTGCGGCTTGCTTTTTTTGTTGGTCAACTTAAATATTGACCAGTTATATCTATTGATTGATGACAAGTATTCAGGTGGAGTTTATGTGGTGCTTATGATCTCAATCGCAAAATTATACACGCTGTTTTTAGGGAATAATGGAGCAATTATTTCCAATTCCAAGTACTATAAAATATTATTGCCCTATGCAGTTGTAATGGCAGTGTCGGTTTATTTTTTGAACGATTGGTTGATTGATGTGTACGGAATGAACGGAGCAGCTTTGTCAACCTTAGTGGTCATTTTGATTTTTAACACCTTGAAATTGTGGTATGTGAAGAAGAAATTCAACCTCCTTCCTTTTACCAATAAAACAGGGTTGTTATTGCTGATTATTGCAGGGTTTTACGGAGCCTTTTACTTCTGGAACTTCGGTTTTCATCCTGTCGTAAACATCCTTTTAAAAAGCACGTTGATTGCTATAGCCTATCTATGGCTTGTTTGGAAAATGAAAATTTCTAAAGAGATTAATAAAATTTTAGAGACTTAGGAACTGTTGAATGATAAGTTTTTCAAATTTGACTCAGGAATTTTGTTTTTATTTTAGGCGAAAAATCTAAGCAGAACCTTAGTTACGGTTTTCTTTTTTAACGAAGAATAAGGACAAAATAACATATCAAAATGAATTAGTTATTGTTTAGCAGTTTCTCATCTATAAATAGCAATCAATTCCATCTGCCAACATGTGTAAAAGCAACCCGATGGCAATAATTCGTGTTTTTTTAAAACAGACGAGAACACCATAAATTCCGATGGCATAATAACTATGCAAAGGGTGAAAATTAATACTACATCTGTTTGGGTCAAAAAGGGGAGTTGCTAATAAGTGATCTAGATCAACAAGCATTGTCAGTAGAAAGATTCCAAAAACAGATAGCCAATTTTTTTTAAAAAACAGAAAGGCAATACACGCTGGAACGATAAAGTGAAATCCGTAATGTAGTATAAATTTTAAGGTCATTTTAGTTTTTCTAAAAAGCTAATTGCATTCGGACCTTCCATAAACAGCAAGTCTAACATCGATAAGTTAGGAATGAAACCATGCTTGTCGTCAAATAGTTGTGTGTAGGTGTCAAAATGAATTGCTGGATCTTGTTTTGCATTGGCTAAAAGCCGATAATCCTCCGTTGTCTTCGGGATAAATTCAGTAGTCTTTGAGTAGGTGTCTGGTACTTGTAGCGCATCCATCAAAAACATAAAAGTATCGATGGTTACATCGAGTAGATAGGTGTATTTTTTTGTAAATATGGTCTGTAAATCGTCTTGATAGAACTCAAAAAACGGTGAATTTCGATAGGCGGTTTGTATAGATTTTAAATGTTGACTTTGCCAAGGGGAGCTTGCGTCCACTAAAGTATCTTTCGTTTTTTTCCGCTGGTTGCTTTCTAAATGTTTGATCGGAATGTTCAACAACTGTTTTCCGTTGGCGCCATAAATATAACAGCGATTTCGATAGGTTTGCTTTTGAAAATTATCTTCCACCTCAAATACAATTTCAGTTGTTTTTACAAGCGCAGCATACTGAGCGATTGGTGAAAAATATGTCGGTAAAAAGAGCGCCATATACAGTGTTCAAAAGAGACAGGAAATTATGTTGTTTTTTTACGTTTTCTATAATAACTGATCACAAAACACAATGCCAATGTAATGATGAAAAAATTAAAATATGAAACGGGTTTTCCACTTCCTCCAACAGTTGTAAACATTCGATCCCAACGGATAGATTTTAGTTTGGTAATAAAATTTGGAGCATTCGGATCCCAACTCAACCAAATAAACACCGGTTTCCCAACTACATGATCAAAAGGAACATAACCCCAATAACGGGCATCTAGAGAGCTTTGTCTGTTGTCTCCCATCATCCAGTAATAATCTTGTTTAAAGGTGTATGTGCTTGCTTTTTTTCCATTGATATAATACGTATCACCGTTGATGGTAAAGTTGTTGTGCTCATATCTTCTAATGATTTGCTCATAAAATGAAATGGACGCTGCATTCAAGGCAACGGTTTCTCCCTTTTTAGGCATATAAATGGGGCCGTAATTATCTTGACTCCAAGCAAATTGTGGATTATGAGGAAAGAGCCTTTCATCATAAATACCCTTTGGATCAATATTTTTAGTGATATTTTTTACAAGTGGATTCTTGCTCAGTCGAGACGCTTCTTCGTCTGTTAAGTTGAAAAGGTATTTACCATTCCGAATTGTACCTTCTCTAACATTGTAACGTGCAATGGTATTTTGACTAAAAGATGTTCCCTGTGTATCAACAGTAAAAAGATATTGAGTTCTCGCCCTGTCTGGGAGTACGGTTCTCTTTCCATTGATATAAATATAACCGTCTCGAATCTCTAGAGAATCTCCAGGGATAGCAACACAACGTTTTACATAATTGGTTTTTTTATCCAGTGGTTTATAGGTGAATTTTCCAGAAGTATCTCCCCACATTGTTTTTAAAGAATCTGCAGGCCAGCTAAAAACAACAATATCATTTCGTTTGATCTTTTGAAAACCAGGCACACGCATATACGGCAATGAAAGTTTATTTTTCCATGAATTTTCATAGCTGTCTGCATCAGAATCTGAAACATAAGATGATTTCCCTATAAAAGGGAGTGTGTCATGTACCATAGGTGCAGAAATTGCGGTCATCGGTACCCTTGCGCCGTAATGAAACTTACTTACAAAAAGGAAATCGCCCACATACAATGTTTTTTCCAATGAAGAAGTCGGAATTGTATAAGGCTGCATAAAATAAGTATGCACCAAAGTTGCTGCAATAATTGCAAAAGCAATGGAACTGATCCATTCTCCTAATCCGCTTTGGGGTTGTAAACTTCTGTTTTCTACATAAGCGCTATCGGTAGCGTAATTCAGATAAAATAAATAAAGACCCAGAGTCAATACAACCAATAGGCTGTCTTTTCGGCTGTTAAATCCAAAACTTCTGCAGGTTTCTATCCATATAATTGGAAACATCAATAGGTTAACAATAGGAATAAAGAGTAGCAATACCCACCATTTTGATCGGTTGATGATTTGCATTAAAACGATAGCATTATAAATAGGAACGGCTGCCTCCCAAGCTTTTCTTCCTGCTTTTATATACAATTTCCATGTTGCTAAAAAGTGAAGAAGCTGGATGCTTAAAAAGAATATAAATAATTCTGTAAATGTCATAATTTAAAAATTTGTCATTCCTGAAAAGCAGAAATGATAGTTGTTAGGCCTTGAATTAACTAAAATGTTACAATCTTAGTGGTTATTTTAACCAATGTTTAACACGTCTTTCATTGTGTAAACACCTTTTTTATATTGTAGCCATTCTGCAGCAACAACAGCCCCCAAAGCAAAACCTTGTCGGTTGTGTGCCGTATGTTTTATTTCGATACCATCTACTTGAGATTCGTAATGTACGGTATGTGTCCCTGGTACATCAGTAATTCTCTTTGCTGTGATTGGAATTATTTCTTCGGATGTATTTCCGTCCAATTCCCATGCCGATTTTAAACTGTTGTTTATAATTCCTTCTGCCAATGTGATGGCAGTTCCACTTGGTGCATCTAGCTTTTTTGTATGGTGAATTTCTTCGAGTGTAATAGTGTAGTCATTCAAAGAATTCATCATTTTTGCTAGCTGTGCATTCAATTCGAAAAAAATATTGACACCCAAACTAAAGTTGGATGCATAGATAAAAGCCCCCTTTTTTTGATGGCACAATTCAAGCACGTTGTCATATTTTTCTAGCCAACCTGTGGTTCCAGAAATAACAGGAACAGCGTTGTTGATGCAGTTAGTAATATTGGTAAAAGCAGCAGTAGGTATACTAAAGTCAATGGCAATATCTGCTTTTGTGATATCGTAAGGAGTAGTACCTTCGTCTTTAATTACGATCTCATGACCTCTTTGCAAGGCAATCTTTTCAATCTCTTTGCCCATTCTTCCGTAACCAAGTAATGCAATTTTCATCTTAAAAAGAGTATTTAAATGTAAGTCCGACTTTAGGAGTTTCAAAAGTGATAGGATCTGCAACAATCATAGGGCTGAATGTAATATTGTCATTGGTATTGAATTGTAATAAATGTGCATTTACACTTGCTTCAACAATTTGCAACACATACAAAAGAACCGTAGTTAGTAACGATAAGTCCCTGTTTTTTTTCAATACTTTTTGAGCATTGATTAGACCATTTCTAGAAATAATTAGCGAGCCATCATCATTTGTAAATTCGTCTTGTAAACCTGCTTCACGAACTTTAAAAGCAGTTCTATATCGGTCGTATTCTTTATTATTGGTTACATAAAAATAAATACTCGTTCCCATAGCTCCCCAAACTACTGGAGCTTTCCAATATTTTTTGTTATATACTTGTCCCATTCCAGGAAAAACGGCAGAATAAAAAGCTGCTCTTGCTGGTGCTAGTGGATTGTAATCATTGCTTTCTAATTGAAGCGGAGACGTTGTTTTTACCTGTATAGAATCTTTTTGTGCGCTTAGGCTTAAAGCACTAAATACAAAGAAAATAATTCCTATTTTTTTTAGTAAAGACACTTAGTTGAGTAAGTTTTTAATTCTGTTAAAATCTTCTTCTGAATGAAACGGAATGGTCAATTTTCCTTTTCCTTTTTTATTGATTGAAATATCAATTTTAGCTCCAAAATAAGTGCTCAATTCAGTAATATTCTCTTTGATATATGCTGGAACTTGTTTTTTAACTTGTGGTACTTTATTTCCTTCTTTAACTATTTTTACGAGCTCTTCTGTTTGCCTTACAGAAAGTTTGTCTTTTACTATTTTACTGTAAATGTTTAGCTGATTTTCAGAACTGTCAACATTGATTAAAGCTCTACCATGTCCCATCGAAATAAAACCATCTCTAATTCCGGTTTGAATGATTGGGTCTAATTTTAGCAAACGCAAATAATTGGTAACTGTCGATCTTTTTTTACCAACTCTAATACTTAACTGTTCTTGTGTTAACTGAATCTCATCAATCAAACGTTGATAAGAAAGCGCTACTTCAATAGGGTCTAAATTTTTACGTTGAATGTTTTCTACCAGTGCCATTTCTAGCATTTCCTGATCATTTGCCAATCTAATATAGGCAGGAATTGTTAAGTTTCCTAGAATTTTAGAAGCTCTAAGTCTACGTTCTCCAGAGACTAGTTGAAATGTGTTTCCTTCAGATTTACGAACGGTAATAGGTTGAATGACGCCCAATTCTTGAATCGAATTGGCTAATTCTTGCAACGAATTTTCATCAAAATAAGTTCTAGGCTGAAACGGGTTAACGGCAATATTCTTTAATTCAATCTCAACAATACTACCCACCAATTTATCCGCATTCTTATCAGAAGCAGCCATAATATCAGTAGGAGAGTCTTTTAATAAAGCAGACAATCCTCTACCCAATGCTTGTTTTTTTGTTGCTTTTGCCATCTATGCGTTTTTCTTTATAATTTCGTTTGCTAAACTTAAGTAATTAACGGCTCCTTTGCTTGTTGCATCGTACGCAATAATACTTTCGCCATGACTCGGAGCTTCTCCCAAACGAGTAGTTCGTTGAATCACAGTATCAAAAACCATATCACTAAAATGGGTTCTTACTTCTTCTACAACCTGATTGGAAAGACGTAATCTAGAATCAAACATGGTCAATAACAAACCTTCGATGTCTAATTCTGAATTGTGAATATTTTGTATGCTTTTGATAGTGTTTAATAGTTTTCCTAAGCCTTCTAATGCGAAATATTCACATTGAATCGGAATGATTACGGAATCTGCTGCAACCAGCGAATTTAATGTGATTAGGCCTAGTGATGGCGCGCAATCAATTAAAATATAATCATAATCGTCTTTAATTGCTTCCAACGAGCTTTTCAACATGTATTCTCGTTGCTCTTTGTCTACCAGCTCAATTTCAATGGCAACCAAATCAATATGCGCAGGAATGATATCTACATTTGGAGAGGTCGTTTTCTGAATGGCTTCTTTTGCAGAAACACTGTGCTCTAATACTTGATAGCTGCCAATCTCTACAGCTTCAACGTCAATACCCAATCCTGATGAAGCATTTGCTTGTGGATCAGCATCAACCAAGAGTACTTTCTTTTCTAAAACGCCTAATGAAGCAGCTAAATTAATGGAGGTAGTTGTTTTGCCAACTCCACCTTTTTGATTTGTGATTGCGATTATTTTACCCATTTAAAAGTGCCTATTTTATAAAAAGTAAAAATACAATTATTTGTGGTTTTTTAAAGTCAAAGATGTTAACAAAATGCTAAAAATTTAACTCACTGACAATTAAATACTTATGTGTTGTTTACTAAAGATAATGAACATTTTTAATGCAGAAAAACCGTTGACTTATCAACGGTTTTTCTGTATTGGTTTTTAGAGCGATATTATGCTTTAAGAGGGATGTTTTTTAGAATTTCTACTAAAAATTTCCAGAATTTTTGTGTTGATGTAATGTTGGCTCTTTCGTCAGGTGAATGTGCTCCAGTAATTGTTGGTCCAAAAGAAATCATGTCCATTTCAGGGTAATTCTGTCCTAAAATTCCACATTCTAAACCTGCATGACAGGCTACGATCTTGGCTTTTTCTCCTTGTAAATTTTCATAAAGACTAGATAGAATGTCTAGTATTTCTGAATCTACATTGGGTTGCCAACCTGGATAAGAGCCTGAAAATTCAACTTCAAAACCAGCCAATTCAAAAGCAGCGCGTAAAGAATTTGCCAAATCAAGTTTAGACGTTTCAGAAGAAGAACGTGTTAAGCATCCAATAGAAATTTCTCCATTTTTAACAAGCACACGAGCAATATTGTTAGAGGTTTCTACAAGGTCGTTCATCGTTGTGCTCATCTTGTAAACGCCATTTAAAGCAGTGTAAATTGCTTTGATAAAGCCTTCTTGAACACCTAGATCCATTACAGTTTCAGGCAATTCGGTTTCTGTTACTTCAATGACAAGGTTGGGTTCTACGGTAGCCAACTCTTCTTTTATAATGGTGCTAAGTTCATTGATTTCAAATAGAAATGGTTCTTTAGAAATGGAGTCAATGGTAATCAAAGAAAAACTTTCTCTTGGAATGGCATTGCGCAAGCTGCCTCCATTTACTTCAGAAATTCGTAGCCCAAAATTTTCAAATCCATCAAAAAATAAGCGATTCATAATCTTATTTGCATTCCCTAATCCTTTGTGAATGTCCATCCCAGAATGACCACCATTTAGTCCTTTAACCGAAATGCTGTAAGCGATAGAATTTTCAGGAGTAGTTATTGGTGAGTAGCTCCGTGTTGCGGTAACGTCTATTCCACCAGCACAACCCATGTCAATTTCATCATCATCTTCAGTGTCTAGATTTAGTAAGATTTCTCCATCTAAATACCCAGCCTCTAAGCCCATAGCACCTGTCATTCCTGTTTCTTCATCAATGGTAAACAACGCTTCAATTGCAGGATGTTCAATGTTTGTAGACTCTAAGACACCCATAATTGCGGCAACTCCTAAACCATTATCTGCGCCTAAAGTGGTGCCATCAGCAGTAACCCAGCCGTCTTCGATATGCATGTTAATTCCTTCTGAGTCGAAATCAAAAATGGTGTCAGAATTTTTTTGATGTACCATGTCTAGATGACTTTGTAACACTACTGTTTTACGATTTTCCATACCAGAAGTAGCAGGTTTTTTAACAATCACATTTCCAACGGGATCAACGATGGTTTTTAAACCAAGGTTTTTTCCGAAATTGACCATAAAGGCAATAACCCGTTCTTCTTTTTTTGATGGACGTGGAACAGCGTTTAGATTTGCAAAGTTTTTCCACACAGCTGTAGGTTCTAAATCTCTTATTTCTGAATTCATTTTTTTAATGTTTGGGATTGTGATTTTTGTGTTTTTGAGATGTGTAATTATTGAATTTCAATAACCATATCTGTTGTTTTTTTTCTAATTTTAGCCAAGTCTTTCATATAGTCATCGTTGGCTCTAAATCCAATAGGAAGTACTAGTACAGGAAAAATAGAATGCGCTTCTAATTGTAGAATTTCACTGTATTTTTCTGGATCAAAACCTTCCATTGGGCACGCGTCAATTTGCTCTATTGCAGCCACAGTTAGTAGGTTTCCTAAGGCAAGATAGGCTTGATTTTTTGCCCACGAAAAAATTTCATCATTACTTTTAGAAGGCAATGATTCTTTTAAGTATTCTTTAAATGGGTTTAAAATTTCATCGGGTGTATTTCTGCTTTCTTTCACCAGGTTAAAGTAGTTTTCTACATCGTGTGTAGTTAGCTTATTTTGTACGCAAAGTACTAGAACATGAGATGCATCACCAACTTGCTGCTGATTCATAGAATGTGAAACCAGCTGTTTTTGAAGTTCTTTATTTTGAATTATAACCATTTTTATAGGTTGCAATCCGTAGGAAGTTGCCGTTAAGTTAAACGCTTCTTTTAAGATGTTTATTTGCTGGCTTGTGAGTGTTTTAGTTGTGTCAAATTTTTTTGTTGCATAACGCCACTGTAAACTTTTGAGTATGTCCATAAATGGTATATCTTTCTGCAAAAATAAGCTAAATGTATCTTTTAATTAGATAGATTTGAGTAGAAAAATCAATGTTTTTTATCCATTTATTGTTTCTGTCAAGACATATGGCATGTAAGCTTCTTTTTTTTGAAGTTTATTACTGACTTAAATAGAGTCAAGATTGCTTTGCTGCTATCTCCAAGAGCCAAGAGTTAATGTGTGTGCCATTGCTATTTGTCACAAGTATTTGAAATGAGTTCTTGTCTTGATTCTTGCTTCTAGAAGCGAAGCAGTCTTAGATCTTATTTACTCTTTGCTATTATCAATAATCTCTAAAAAGTTGCTGGCTCAGGCCGTACTCTGTAATTGTCTGTTAAATCTGCAAAGATAATTTTTTTATTTTTGTTTGTAATAATCACTGTTGGTAATACAACATCAGAAGAATATCCTAAGGCTTGAAAACCTGTAGGCAATCCATTCTTATGAAATATACCGAGCTGTTTGGCGACCTTATTGTGTACGTCTACCAAAAATTGAAAAGGCACTTGATGTTTTTTTGCCAAACTTTAGTAAACTTATGGGGTTGAGAACTTATCAAAACCATTGTTACATTTCTTTTTTCTAATTCTTTATATTGCTGTACAACTTCTTTGATTTGTGCCATACAAAGCGGGCACCAGTTGCCACGATAAAACAGGTAAATGGCAGGTTTTCCTAAGAAATTAGTGGAAGAAACAGTGTTTCCTGACGCGTCTTCTACATTGAATTCTGGAAGCTTATTGCCAACGATAAGTTCCTTGCTTTTTCGTGATGAAAATGTTGAATACCAAAATAAATATAAGAACCAGCCGATTAGCAAAGTGCTGTTGACGTCTAGAAAAGTATTGTTTTCTGCATTGAAATAAATCCAGTTTAGAGCAAATCCAATACCAATACTAATTGTGTATGGGGCTAAATAATCAGAGGTTCTGGCGGTTGATTTTATAAAAATTTTCAAAAAAAAGAAGAGTATTGTAGCCGAAGAAAGTAAATTCCCGATGCTGTGCAATGCTATAGATTCAGTTTTAAAATTGACAAGTGTACTTACAAAAACCCACATGGCAAAGATTGGAAATAGGGCAATAAAAAGAGACTTCAGTATATTTTTCATAAATTGGTACTCGAAAAAGAAATTGTTTAATTACAGAAAAACCATTTGCTATGAAGGAGGATTTCCTGCATTATATTTGGAAGTATAAACTATTCCCTGTGTTTAATTTGCAAACTTCCAAAGAAAAACGCCTAAAGATATTGAATTCAGGTGTACACAATTTAAATTCTGGTCCTGATTTTTTGAATGCTAGAATTGCAATCGATGATTTGGTATGGGCAGGAAATGTGGAAATTCATGTAAAATCTTCTGATTGGTATTTGCACAATCATGAAATTGATAGCAATTACGATAGTGTAATTTTACATGTGGTTTGGGAATATGACACCGAAGTTTTTGACAACAACAATCAGCCAATTCCAACCTTAGAATTGAACGGATTGATTGCGGCAGGACTGCTACAGAAGTACCAAAATTTAATATCAAAAGAATTGCGCTGGATTCCTTGTGAAAAGTTGATTGCAATTACGGATTCATTTGTGCTAGATAATTGGTTGGAGCGATTGTATTTTGAACGTTTAGAGCAAAAGTCACTGCTGATAGATGAATTGTTAGCAACAACAAATACTGATTATGAAGCCGTATTATTTCAGTTGCTGGCAAAGAATTTTGGCTTACAAACAAACGGTGATGCCTTTTTGAAATTGGCGCAATCTTTCCAGTTTTCAATCCTACGGAAAGAACGATTTGACCTGTTGAGTTTGCAGGCTTTATTATTTGGTCAAGCAGGTTTTTTAGCTGAAGAAATTGAAGATCCGTACTATAAAAAACTACAAGAATCCTATGTGTATTTGCAATCGAAACATCAATTAAAGCCTATGCATAATAAGCAGTTTCAGTTTTTCAGGATGCGTCCTACAAATTTCCCGACCCTTAGAATTGCACAATTAGGAGCCGTCTATCATGCACATCAACAGCTGTTTTCTGAATTGATGCATTTTACAAAAAGAGAAGACTATTATCAATTTTTTTCAATGGCGCTTCCTGATTTTTGGAATACACATTATACCTTTCAAAAGACATCTCCGAAGCGAATTAAAAAAATCACCAAATCATTTGTTGATTTGTTATTGATAAATACGATTATTCCTTTAAAATTTAACTATTTAAAGCGTAGAGGAAAAGTAGATTCCGCTGTTTTTTTAGACTTGATACAGCAATTAAGTCCAGAAAAGAACGCCATTATTTCTAAATTCACAGCGTTGAAGATTCCGTCAAAAAGCGCCTTTGATACACAAGCTTTGTTAGAATTGAAAAACAACTATTGTGTAAAGAAACGCTGTTTGCATTGCGCTATTGGAAATGATTTGTTGCGAGAAAAAGTTTAAAGCTCAACCTCGGAAGGGTTTTAATACAAACTCTTGAATTTTGCAGGGTTTGCCTCTTGCATCATTGTATAGGCAGTTTCATAAATGTCTTCAGCAGATGGTTTTGAAAAATAATCTCCATCAGTTCCGTACGCAGGTCTATGCGCTTTTGCTGTGAGTGTTATAGGTTTGCTATCTAAATGCTGATATCCGTTTTGTTTTTCTAACACTTCTTGTAATAAATAAGCAGAAGCTCCACCTGGAAGATCTTCATCAACAATTAACAAACGATTTGTTTTTGCTAAACTTTTTACCGTATCGTGGTTGGTGTCAAAAGGTAGTAAGCTTTGTGCGTCAATAACCTCAATGTCAATACCTGTTTGTTGCAATTCTTTTGCAGCTTCTTCTACAATTCTTAATGTAGATCCATAGGAAAGTACTGTAATGTCGGTTCCTTCTTTAATGGTTTCAACTTCTCCAATCGGAGTTTTGAATTCTCCTAAATTACTAGGTAACTGTTCTTTTAATCGATATCCGTTTAGGCATTCGATTACTAATGCAGGATCATCTCCTTCTAACAATGTGTTGTAAAACCCAGCCGCTTTGGTCATGTTTCTTGGCACCAACACATGAATTCCTCTTAAGGTATTTATGATGGCGCCCATTGGAGAACCTGAATGCCAGATTCCTTCCAAACGATGTCCGCGTGTTCTGATGATTAAAGGTGCTTTTTGTTTTCCAAAAGTACGGTAGCGAAGTGTTGCTAAATCGTCACTTAAAATTTGAAGCGCATATAATAAATAGTCTAAGTACTGAATTTCTGCGATGGGTCTTAAACCACGCATTGCCATTCCAATTCCTTGACCAATAATACTTGCTTCTCTAATTCCGGTATCTGAAACTCTTAGTTCACCAAACTTTTCTTGTAAGCCTTCTAAGCCTTGGTTTACATCGCCAATAAAACCAGCATCTTCACCAAAAATGAGTACTTCAGGGTATTTTTGTAAGAGTGCGTCAAAATTATCACGCATCACAATTCTACCATCTACCGATGTGTTTTCGTCGGTGTAGCTTGGTAAGACAGGTTGTACGTTGGTTGCGGCACTTTCTGTTTCGCTCGTTAAGTGCGTAGAAAAATAATCTGCACCCTTTTGTATTGCCGACTTGATAAAGGCTTGTAATGCTGTTTTTTCAGGAGAAGATTCCTCTTTTAATAAGCGTAATGCTTTTCGTGTGGCAATTAGAATATCTTTCCGAATAGGCTCATGAATAGCAGTTAGGTCGTTTTTAAGTTTTGTGATAAAAGAGCCATTGCTGCTTTTTTGAGCAACACTTTCTAGTAGTGTTGCAGCCGTCTTTAACTCTTCTTTTATTTCATCTAAAAAAGCATTCCATGCAGTCCTTTTTGCAGTAGATACTTCTTTTTTTGCTTCTTTTTCTATACTGATAAGCGCTTCTTCTGAATCGACAAATTTTAAAATTTCACCTGTTTCATCTTCCAGTTCAAATTCTAAGATCCAAGTTCTCATTTTTGCAATACAATCAAAATCTTGCTCCCATTTTAAACGATCGCTACTCTTGTAGCGTTCGTGAGACCCTGAAGTAGAATGTCCTTGTGGTTGTGTTAATTCTTTGACATGAATTAAAACAGGAACATGTTCTTCTCTTGCAATTTTTGAAGCTCTGTTATATACTGCAATTAATTGTACATAATCCCAGCCGTTTACAACAATAATTTCATAGCCCTTTTGCTCATGATCTCTTTGAAATCCTTTTAAGATTTCTGAAATGCTTTCTTTGGTGGTTTGGTGTTTTGCATGTACAGAAATACCATATTCGTCATCCCAAACGCTCATTACCATAGGCACTTGCAAAACTCCGGCAGCATTTATAGTCTCAAAAAAGATACCTTCACTCGTGCTTGCGTTACCAATGGTACCCCATGCAACTTCATTTCCTTTGTCAGAAAATTTGGTAAAATTTTCTAAGCCTTCAACATTTTTATATATTTTTGAAGCTTGTGCTAAGCCTAATAATCGCGCCATTTGTCCAGCTGTTGGAGAAATGTCTGCGGATGAATTTTTTTGATTCGTTAAGTTTTTCCAGTCGCCATTTTCATCCAAACTATGGGTTGCAAAATGACCGCCCATTTGTCTTCCTGCTGACATTGGTTCTGCTTCAATATTTGGGTGCGCATAGAGTCCAGCAAAAAATTGTTGTGCTGTTAACTCACCAATCGACATCATAAACGTTTGATCTCTGTAATAGCCAGAGCGGAAATCACCATTTTTAAACGCTTTTGCCATTGCCAATTGTGGCACTTCTTTTCCGCCACCGAAAATCCCGAATTTGGCTTTTCCTGTCAACACCTCTCGTCTTCCCAAGATGCTACATTCTCTACTGACACGTGCAATTCTATAATCTTCTAGCACTTCATTACGAAAGTCATTGAAAGATAGTTTTTTAGAACTAGAAATGGCGGTGTCTTGAATCATAGGTGTTGTGTGTTTGTAGTTTTGCAAAGATAGGTTTTTTGATTGAAATTTAAAAATGTTTTTATTTTTTTGAGAATACCGTAATTAAAACAATGTAAATAGCGGTTGTAATAAGGAATATGTAAAATTTAGCATCTTACAGAAAACCTCTTCTAAAGAAATTATAAATAGCCGAAGGATTTGCAGTGAGTACAAATCGGATCTTACTTGGGTAGGCAGGTTGGTTTACTTCCCATCCTAAATTTGAATACAAAGGGAGGTAAAATTCTAAAATATTGTGAATAAAATTCAATCGAATTCCGTTTTCGTACCCAAAATAGGTGCGTTTCCCTTTGTTCTTCAGGAAAGCAACATCTGTGTAGTATTCCATCCATTTCCAAATACCAATACTTGCGTTGAATGAAACCATCGATTGATTTGCAAACCGAGTAGGTAGTTTAGATTTAAAACCTCCATCGGAGATGATAATTTGTTGACTGAAGAGACCTGAACTTTCGGAGCGTCCAAAATAGTTTTGTTCAAATAAATAATCAGAAGCTCTGTCCAAGCCAAAACTAAAATAAGAGCCTGTTGTTGTGTTGTTTAGAAGGAAGCCTCCAAAGAACCGAAAATCCAATTGCCTGTTTTTTCCTGTGAGTCTTCGAAAACGAAAATCAGTAGAGAGCTTTGTGAAATTTGTAGCAAACTCAGCATTTATTTTATATTGAATTCCGCTAATAACAGTTGGTTTCGAATATGCGTATCGTATATTTAAAACACTGTATTTGTCTTGTTCTTTCCTCTGTGTATTTAGTCCAGCTTCTTTGTGGATAGTTACTAATTTTGCTGTTAAAGCACTGCCACCAATATCTCGTAAACTTTTACGCTTAAAATGAACAGATGCAAAAGGAACAAAGGTGTTATAAGATAGTTCTGGTGCATAATGTGAATTACTCGCTAGCAATCCATACGTGATTTTTTTGATTTTTGAAACTTCAAAATATCGATGATAAATCAATGAAAAAGAGCCTGTTAGAGAGTTGCTTTTTGTTGCGTAAGAAGGGGTGATCTTGAAAATAAAATTTCGATATAAGATGGGTTTATTATGTAACTTTAATCCAATGCTAAGTCCATCATAATAATTATAGCTAAACTCAGGTTGGTAAAATATTTGGTGATAATACGGGTCTTGAATGTCTTTGAAAAACCGAAACTGAATCGGCTTGTTTAAGAAACTTTTATATACATTTCTCCAGTTGTCTAGAGAGTTGTACTCAGGATATACGTGTTCGTAGTTTAAAGAAACCTTGTCAAAATCTCCTTTGACAATGGTTACTGTTTTTGTAGAATCAATTCCTGTAAACCATTTTTTTAGTTGTATTTTTTTGTTTTGAACTCCATATAAAGCAACTGGTGCAGTGCTATTTCGTTTGTTTTTAATGGTGATCTTTAAGGAATCATTTTCTACACGAACTTTTTCAATGGTGTAATCTATTTTTTTATTTGTTTGGAGGTAATCGCCAAAAAACCAGCGTAAGTCTTTGTCTGTTTTAGCGTTGAGAATCTCTTTGAAAGAATTACTATGGCTTAATTTTAAGCTATTCTTCTGATAAAATTCTTTCAATGCATTTTTCAAAACGGGTTCACCTAAATAGCCTTTTAAGTATTGTAATCCTAAGCCCGCTTTATATTTTCCGGCAATTTTTCGATTGAAATTAGACAAAGAATCTGCCCGAGTTGTCAATGCTTGATCTAAAAATTTTCGCGTACTAAACTGATAAACAAAAGGATATTTATCATTGAATTTTAACCTTGCAAGGTTAAAACTTCGGATTCCCCATAGCGTTGAAATTTTTCCTAACAGTTTTATGTCTGGATAGTATTTTTGTACATATTCCATCATTAAGTAAGTTTGTATACCGTCAGCTAGCCAATAATCAGATCGTTTGTTTAGCAGTAATGTATTTTCGATATACTTTTTTGTCAGCGCTTTAAAGACCGTTATTTCCCATTCAAAAGCATCTGAAAAAGGGTTTAAAAAATCAGGCAGTTGGTTGAGTCCATAAACAGGATTTTTACGTTGTGTAGCCTTATCGATTAACATTTTTTGGTGTGGATATTTCCCTAAATAGTCTTTGATAAATTCAATTTCTCTGTTTAAAAGGTTTGTAGATAGTTGATGACTGATCTCCTTAGCAACGAGATCTGTTACTACTAAAAAATCATCTGTTGTATAGGTTTTAAAACTTTTTACGTTCGAAATATTGATGATGATATCTATGTTGCTTTTTCCTGTTAAATGATGTTGCTTCTGATTTTCAGTGACAATTTCAGTTTGTTCTAGGTTGCTTGTAATTATAAACTCTTTTGGAGTTTTTAACTGAATGTCATAATTGGTAGCATCCATATACAAATCATCCATATTTAGATTGCTCATAATTTGCCAACCGTTTTTGTAAACGGCAGGAACTAAATGCCAATAACGCAGGTGATATCCTGTAGCTATTTTTCCGTAGCCAGTAAATTTTGCACTAGGAAGTTTTACCGAATAAGTAGTGATAATTGTGATGGAATCAGTTGGTTGAATCGGATTTTTTAGGGCTACCTTTAAAACATCGGTTTGCTTTTTTAAGACAGAAAAATGGGCCGGATTATGATTTACGGAGATGTTTAAAATGGTTGTAGCGCCTCTTTCGTCATCTTTCGCAAAATACAGTGACTTGTCGTATGCTTCTATAAACCTATTTGTTAAAGGGGTTTCTTTATTTTTAAAACTATTTGCCCAATTGTGTAGGTATATTTCAGATAAAACCCCCTCCGTTTTATTATAATACACAATCTCTTGCTGTATCTTCAAAACGGCTTTTTCTGCATTGAGCTCTGCATGAATTTTAATTGAATTATGCTGCGCAGCAACTCCATAATATAAAAATAGAAAGAGAATTGTTATGCAGCTTTTAAAATTCAATAGCGGTGTTTTTTTAGAAGTTCAGTTTTAGACTGTATTTTGAATAGAATTTATTCAAGTGCTCAATAGCTTCATCAGCAGTGTCTACAATTCTAAATAAATTCATATCAGACTCGCTAACATTTCCTTGTGCAATGACCGTTTTTTGAATCCAGTCTATCAACCCGCTCCAAAATTCTCTTCCAACCAATACAATTGGAAATCGGCCAATTTTTTTGGTTTGAATTAATGTGATTGCTTCAAACAATTCATCCAATGTTCCAAAGCCTCCAGGCATTACAATAAAACCTTGAGAGTATTTTACAAACATCACTTTACGAACAAAGAAATAATCAAACTCTAAATTTTTGTCGTTGTCAATCCACGGATTAAAATGTTGTTCAAAAGGCAGTTCAATATTTAAACCTACTGAAGTTCCTTTTCCTCTGTGCGCTCCTTTATTTCCGGCTTCCATAATTCCAGGTCCACCGCCAGTAATAACTCCGTATCCATTTTGGGTCAACTTGTAAGCGACTTCTTCAGATAGTTGATAATAGTTGTCTCCTGGTTTTGTTCTTGCAGAGCCAAAGATAGAAACACAAGGGCCGATTTTACTTAGTTTTTCATAGCCTTCAACAAATTCTGCCATGATTTTAAAAATGGCCCAAGAATCATTAGTTTTAATTTCGTTCCAGGTTTTTTGTTTTAGTTTGTCAATTATTTTTCTGTCCTTATTCTTACTCATAACGTATTGTTTTTAATGTAGATTGTGTTGCCTTCAGATGTTAAAGTCCTTTTTTTAACTTATTGGCAAACACGCTAAGATAGCTCTTTTTTTAGAAATTTAGCGGTATAGCTCTTCTGATGTTTACTGATTTGCTCTGGTGTGCCCACACAAATAATATCTCCACCTTTTTTACCGCCTTCCATACCAATATCAATGACATAATCTGCTAGTTTTACCACATCTAAATTGTGTTCAATAATCAACACGGTATTTCCTTTGTCTGCCAATTTATTAAGCACATTCATCAATACTCGAATGTCTTCAAAATGCAAGCCTGTTGTAGGTTCGTCTAAAATATAAAACGTATTTCCGGTGTCTCTTTTAGAAAGTTCGCTAGCCAATTTAATACGCTGCGCTTCTCCTCCAGACAAGGTAGTAGACTGTTGTCCTAAAGTGATATAGCCCAACCCTACGTCTTGAATGGTTTTAATTTTTCGATAAATTTTAGGAAGCTTTTCAAAAAAGACAACAGCTTCATTAATGGTCATATTTAAGATGTCAGAAATAGATTTTCCTTTGTATCTGATTTCTAAGGTTTCTCTATTAAAACGTTTTCCTTGACAGGTTTCACATTCTACATGAACGTCAGGTAAAAAATTCATTTCTATAACGCGAACTCCACCGCCTTGACAGGTTTCACAACGTCCACTTTTTACATTGAAGGAGAATCGACCTGGTTTATAACCTCTAATAGCAGCTTCTGGAGTGATGGCAAACAGGCTTCTGATTTCTCCAAAAACACCCGTATAGGTTGCTGGATTTGAGCGTGGTGTTCTGCCAATTGGTGCTTGATCGATATCGATTACTTTATCAATATACTCAATTCCGGAGATGCTTTTGTAGGGCATCGGTTTTTTTACGCCACGATAAATATGTGCATTTAAAATCGGATACAAGGTTTCATTGATCAAGGTCGATTTTCCGCTACCAGAAACACCTGTAACACAGATCATTTTTCCGAGAGGAAAATCAACAGAAACATTTTTTAAATTATTTCCTGTGGCACCCTTTAGCTTGATGAATTTTCCGTTTCCTTTTCTTCGTTTCTTAGGAACTGGAATTTTTCTTTTCCCAGTAATATAATCGGCAGTGAGTGTGTTGTGTTCTGTGAGTTCTTTAAAAGTTCCTTCGCTTACAATCTCGCCTCCATGCCTTCCTGCTCCAGGACCAATATCAAAAACAAAATCGGCGTGTTCTATCATGTCTTTGTCATGTTCAATAACAATAATAGAGTTGCCAAGATCTCTTAACTTGATCAAAGAATCAATTAGTTTTTGGTTGTCTCGTTGATGCAATCCAATACTGGGTTCGTCTAAAATATACAAGACGCCTACCAATTGGGAGCCAATTTGTGTGGCCAGTCGAATGCGTTGTGCTTCTCCTCCAGACAATGATTTAGAGGTTCTGTCTAAGGTTAAATAATCCAAACCGACATCTAATAAAAACTGAATTCGTGTGCGAATTTCTTTTAAAATTTCAGCAGCAATCGTAACTTGTCTCTTCGATAATTTTTGCTCAATATTTTCAAACCATTTTGATAACTCTGTGACATCTAGATGCGCTAAATCACTAATATTTTTATTGAGAATTTTAAAATAAAGCGCTTCTTTTTTAAGACGTTTCCCTTCACAAACAGAGCAATTTACTTCATCCATAAAACCTTTTGCCCATCTTTTAATAGAAGTAGATTCGCTGTTTTTATATTGGTTATAAATAAAGGCAATGATGCCTTCAAAATCAATTTCATAATTACGAGTAATTCCCATTGATTTGGACTGAACTTCGAATTTGTCATTTCCGCCATTTAAAATGATTTCCATGGCTTCTTTAGGAATTTTGTTGATGGCATCATTCAATTTGAACTTGTAGCGCTCAGCAATCAATTCTAATTGTTTAAAGATCCAGCTACTTTTTTGTTCTCCCAATGGAATGATTCCTCCATTTTTTATAGAAATCGTTGCATCTGGAATGATCTTTTTTAAGTTCACTTCATTGGTGATTCCCAATCCGCTGCAATTTGGACAAGCTCCTTTTGGTGAGTTGAATGAAAACGTATTCGGTTCTGGATTTGGGTAGGCAATTCCAGAGGTAGGACACATTAAATCTCTACTAAAATAACGAGGTGTATTGCTTTCGATATCTATTACCATTAAAATATCATCTCCTGCGTACAAGGCTGTTTTGATGGTTTCTTCTAGGCGTTTTTCTACCGAGTCGTCAATCAGTAATCGATCAATAACTACTTCAATGTCATGAGTTTTATAGCGGTCTAAACGCATGCCTTTTTCAATCTCTTTGATCTCTCCATTGACACGAACTCTTACAAAGCCTTGCTTGGAAGTTTGCTCAAACAATTCTCTATAATGTCCCTTTCTAGATTTTACCAACGGAGCTAAGACGGCTATTTTTTTACCTTGAAACTCAGAAAGAATCAATTCTTTAATCCGTTCATCGCTATAGCTTACCATTTTTTCATCAGTGTTGTACGAATAGGCATCTGCCGCACGTGCGTACAGTAAACGTAAGAAATCGTAAATTTCTGTAATGGTTCCAACGGTAGAGCGTGGACTTTTATTGGTGGTTTTTTGTTCGATAGAAATCACAGGAGATAAGCCGTCAATTTTATCAACATCAGGGCGTTCCAATCCACCTAAAAACTGTCTGGCGTATGCAGAAAAGGTTTCAATATAACGTCGTTGGCCTTCGGCATAGATGGTGTCAAAAGCCAATGAAGATTTTCCGCTTCCGCTTAAACCAGTGATCACAACAAGCTTTTCACGTGGAATTTTGACATCAATATTTTTTAAATTATGTACTCTGGCGCCAAAAACTTCTATGTATTCTTGCTGTTTCAAATTTGTGTTTTTTGTGGAAAAAAGCAAAGTTACACAATCTCGATTTATTTTCGGGAGGAAGTGAGAGGCAAATCAACATAAAATACTACCTTGCAATTACAATACGAATTCATGAGTTTTATACATGCTGTCCGACATTATTTTGAACGTCACGGTTTCGCAGTTTCTACAAGATTGGCAGACAGACTTGGTATGCGAGTAACCAATGTGCGCTTGTTTTTTATTTACATCTCATTTGTAACTGTGGGACTTTCATTTGCGTTCTATTTAACCTTGGCTTTTGTATTGCGTTTAAAGGATATGGTCTATACAAAACGTAGTTCGGTTTTCGATTTATAAGGATGGTGTTTGAATCTAAACCATATAAAGCTGTTTTTTTTCTGCTGATCATTATTACAGTAGGTGTTTTTGTCTACATGTTTTTGTCTGGATTTAGCTTTGTCAATGCCTTTTATATGACGGTGATAACCGTTACTACGGTAGGTTTTGGTGAAGTACAGCCGCTGAGCGATCACGAAAAGATATTTACCATATTTTTAATTTTAACAAGCATAACTGTTTTTGGATATGCCGTTTCTGCTTTTACAGAATCGTTAGCCAACGGACAATTTTTTAAACAATTAAAACTTAAAATTAAAACCTTAATATCATTGCGATCCCGAGTCCTTGGGAGGGAGGGAAGAAATCTTATAAAATAAATAGTTCACTTGAAAAAAATAATCATCACAGGAAGTAATGGGTTGCTAGGTCAGAATTTACTGAGTCTATTGCTCGAAGAAAAAGAGATCTACCAAGTGATTGGTTTTTCAAGAGGAGGAAATAGAAGTGGTAGAGATGATTTCGCATATCATGATGTTGATATTACGGATGCTAAAAAATTGAGAACCTTAGTGTTGGGAATTCGACCTGATGTTATTATCAACACAGCGGCAATGACCAATGTTGATGCTTGCGAAGCCGACAAAGAAAATTGCTATCTGCTAAATGTAGAAGCTGTGCAGCAGTTAACAACGCTTTGTTCAGCAATTGATACGCACTTAATTCACTTGTCAACAGACTTTATTTTTGATGGTAAAAACGGACCTTATGCAGAAGAAGACGCACCCAATCCGTTGAGTTATTATGGACTTACAAAATTACAATCCGAAGAAATTTTAACAAAGTCTACCATTGATTATACTATTTTAAGAACTATTTTGGTGTATGGCATAGTAGTTGAAATGAGTCGGAGTAATATTGTGCTTTGGGTAAAAGAATCTTTAGAAAAAGGAAATCCAATTACCATTGTTGATGATCAATACAGGATGCCAACCTATGTAGAAGATTTGGCGCTCGCTTGCAAGTTATCTATTGATAAAAAAGCCACAGGAGTTTTTCATATTTCTAGCAATCAATTGTTGAGTATTTATGAAATTGGCCAAGAAATTGCAACTGCTTTTGATTTGGATAAAAGCTTGATTCAACCCATTTCTACTACCACATTGAATCAGACTGCGGGGAGACCTGTTAAAACAGGATTTGATTTAACGAAAACAAACCGAGAGCTGGATTTGTATCCGAAATCATTTAAAGAAGATCTACAGCGATTTAAAGAAAAGCTAGCGTAAATTCAGATTTAACATTCAAAATTTGTTAGAAGTGTAATTTTTTTAGGATATTGCGGGCTACTAAATTCAAAAAACTAACTTATTTATTATGAAGAAATTACTTCTTTCGTTGCTTTTTATGGCAACACCATTTTTAACTTTTGCACAAGAAAAAGGGATAGCAGAAAAAATTAATGAAGGCTTTCAGCCAGTCGCTGATTGGTGGGGTAGTGTTGTTTTTTACTCAGTTCCGATTACGAATGATGTAGAAATGCCTTTGGTAATTATTCTATTGTTGTCAGCTGGTTTAATATTTACCTTGGTTTTTAAGTTTGTAAATATTAAAAACTTTCCAACAGCTATAAATATTGTTAGAGGGAAGTTTGATGATGTAGATCACGTAGAAATAGCAGACGGAGAAGGAGAAGTTTCTCACTTCCAGGCGCTAACAGCTGCACTTTCGGGTACAGTAGGATTGGGAAATATTGCAGGAGTTGCCATTGCAATTTCTATGGGAGGTCCAGGAGCAACCTTATGGATGATTCTTGCAGGGTTGATTGGGATGTCCTCTAAATTTGTAGAATGTACACTTGGTGTAAAGTATAGAGATGTTGGTGAAGATGGAACAATATATGGAGGTCCGATGTATTATTTAAAGAAAGGATTTGCAGATATCGGAAAAAGTAAGTTAGGTAAAGTATTGGCAATTGTTTTTGCAGTGATGTGTATTGGAGGCTCTTTTGGAGGAGGAAACATGTTCCAGGCTAATCAAGCAGCACAGCAATTCAATTCAATGATTGGAGCAGAAGGTGTTTCTGCTGGTTTAATCTTTGGTGTGGTTATGGCAATTGTAGTAGGAATTGTTATCATTGGAGGAATTAAAAGAATAGGTAGCATCACAGAAAAAGTGGTGCCATTTATGGTGGGAATTTATTTACTTGCTGCCATTGTTATATTAGGATTTAACATTTCAAGTATCGGGTCGGCATTTGGTCAAATCTGGGATGGAGCTTTCAATCCAGAAGGAATTACAGGAGGAATTGTAGGAGTGTTGATTATCGGATTCCGTAGAGCTGCATTTTCGAATGAAGCGGGTGTTGGATCTGCTGCTATTGCACATTCAGCGGTAAAAACGAAATATCCAGCATCAGAAGGTTTGGTTGCCTTATTAGAGCCCTTTATTGATACAGTAGTTGTTTGTACTATGACAGCTTTGGTAATCATCATTACCAATGGAGATGGAAGTATTATGACTTATGGAGTAAAATCTGCCGATGGGGTATTGGCTACGTCAGCCGCATTTGAATCTGTAATTCCATGGTTTCCTTATGTGTTAACCGTCGCAGTTGTATTATTTGCATTTTCTACCATGTTATCTTGGTCTTATTATGGATTGCAATCATGGATGTTCTTATTTGGGCGTTCAAAAAGCTCAGATTATACGTATAAGATTTTATTTTGCTTATTTATTATTGTAGGTTCAGCAGCAAGTTTGGGAGCTGTTACAGATTTTTCAGACGCTATGATTTTTGCAATGGCGGTACCTAATGTAATTGGATTGTTCTTCTTGTTCCCGAAAGTAAGAGAAGAGCTAAGTAGATATTTGACCGCTATTAAAGCAAAAAAGGCATAAAACACAAAAAATGAAATATTTAAAATCCCATTTCTGGTACACCAAAAGCCAACGAAATGGGATTTTGTTTTTGCTACTCCTTATTATAGGGTTGCAAACCCTCTATATTTTTGTTGATTTTTCTTCGGATGAGACTACGGGTGTAAGTGATCAAACACTCGTTGCATTTGAACAACAGGTAGATTCTCTAAAAAGCATTGAGCTAGAAAGAAGGAAACCAAAAACATACCCTTTCAATCCTAATTATATAACCGATTACAAAGGTTTTCAATTGGGATTGTCTCTAAAAGAAATAGATCGGTTACACGCTTTTCGCAACACAAAAAAGTTTGTCAATTCAGCAAAAGAATTTCAACAAGTCACACAAGTTTCAGATGCGTTGCTCCATAAAATTGCGCCCTATTTTAAATTTCCAGATTGGGTAACAAAACAGCGATCAAAAGAATTGTCATTCCTACGAAAGCAGGAATCTCTAAATAATGAATACATAATTACTACTTCGGATATCAACCAAGCAACATCACAAGATTTTCAATCGGTTGCTGGAGTTGGAGAAACCCTATCAGAAAGAATATTAAAATACAGGAAACGATTACAAGGCTTTTCGTTTGCAAGTCAGCTGTATGAAGTTTGGAAATTGAATCCGAAAATTGCAGCTCAAATCTTACTAAAATTCAAGATTAGTAGTCATCCGAACATCAAAAAAATCAATGTAAATACAGCCTCATTTAAGGAAGTGTTGTCCAATCCATATGTAGACTATGAGTTGTGTAAAAAAATCTTTGCATACAGAGATGAAGTCGCTGAATTGCAATCTATTGAAGAATTAAAAAATATTGCCAAATTTCCTTTGGATAAATATGAAAGAATAATCTTATATTTGGAGGCGAAATAACAAACAACAAACAACAAACAAAAAATACGATATACAGCTATGAACAGTATGTATTTTACAGAAGAGCACGAAGCTTTTCGTCAGAGTTTTAAAGATTTTTTACAAAAAGAAGTGGTGCCTCATATTGATAAATGGGAAGCATCAGGAACCATAGATCGGTTTATCTGGAAAAAATTTGGAGAGATGGGTTATTTCGGCTTGAATTCACCCGAAGCTTATGGCGGATTAGCATTAGATATCTTTTATACCATTATTTTTTTAGAAGAGTTACAGAAAATTAATTCTGGTGGCTTTGCAGCAGCAATGTGGGCACATGTATATTTAGCAATGACTCATGTTACTAAAGAAGGAGATGAGGCTATCAAAAAAGCCTACTTAACCCCAAGTATTGACGGAGATAAAATAGGATGTCTTTGTGTTACAGAACCTTTTGCAGGATCTGATGTTGCGGGAATGAGAACTACGGCAATCAAAAAAGGCGATACCTACGTAATCAATGGTTCAAAAACATTCATTACAAATGGTGTGTATTGTGACTATATGGTCGTTGCAGCTAAAACAGATCCTAGTGAACCTCATAAAGGGATTAGTATGTTTATTGTAGATAAAGATACTCCTGGAGTTTCAGCAACAAAACTAGATAAATTGGGTTGGCGAGCATCAGATACAGCAGAAATTGCTTTTGATAATGTGGTGATTCCAGCAAGTAATTTGATGGGTGAAGAAGGAAAAGGATTTCCATATATTATGCAACACTTTGCTTTAGAACGTTTGGTTATGGGAGTCAATGCACATGCCAGAGCGGAATATGCTTTAGAGTATGCTTTGCAATATATGTCAGAACGAAAAACGTTTGGAAAATCATTGGATGGCTATCAAGCACTTAGACATCGTTTTGTAGACCTGTATGCAGATATGGAAATGTGTAGAGAGTACAATTATTCAGTAGCGCATCGATTGAACAATGGAGTCTATGTGGTTAAAGAAGCTACGGTTTCAAAATTAAGATCTACCGAAATGGCCGATAAGGTGATATACGACTGTTTGCAATTTTTAGGAGGCTATGGTTATATGGAGGATTTTCCAATGGCAAGATTGCTTCGTGATAGTCGTTTAGGACCAATTGGAGGAGGAACCTCAGAGATTCTAAAAGAAGTTTTATCTAAGATGATTATTGATAAAAAAGAATACAAGCCTGCAACCTAAATTTGTGGTTACTTTTAAAAAAAAGAAGGCTAAAACTATTACAGTAAATAATTCATAAATTATAATTCAAAATTAAAAAATCATCGTACCTTTGCAGTCCAATTTAAAGAACGACATGAAAGGAGGTGCCAACATATGTTAATTATACCTGTAAAAGAAGGAGAGAATATCGATAGAGCTTTGAAACGTTTCAAAAGAAAATTTGATCGTACGAAGACCATGAAGAACTTACGAGCACGTAAACAGTTTGATAAGCCATCTGTAGTAAAGAGAGCGCAAAACATTAAAGCGTCTTACGTTCAAAGATTAAGAACTCAAGAAGAAGTAGGTTAGTCATAGCCTTACTTTAAAATATACATCCTGTTCTCGATATATAGAGAACAGGATTTTTTATTTTAAGGACATATACATATAATATGTGTAAATTTGTAACTACTTCAGTTGCAACTATAATTAAGATACATGATTGTGAATTCTTTTTTAGAATATCTATCATTAGAGAAAAACTATTCTCAGCATACCATTGTTGCTTATAAGAATGACTTGAGATCATTCAAAGAATTTTGCAAATCAGAATATGATACGGATGATTTAATTGCTGTTGTCTATCCTCAGCTGCGATCTTGGATTGTTAGTTTAGTAAATTCAGGAGTGAGCAACAATACCATTAATAGAAAAGTAAGTTCGCTAAAGTCCTTTTATAAGTTTCTCCAAAAAACAAAACAAAAAGAGTTCAATCCACTTGCAAAACACAAGGCGCTTAAAGTGGTAAAAAAAGTACAAGTCCCTTTTACGGTTGATGAAATAAATAAGGTGATTGATGCACTAGATGTCGCTTCTGATTTTACCAGTGTTCGAAATAGGTTGATTGTAGAGTTGTTTTATTCTACAGGAATCCGAAGAATCGAATTGGTAAACCTACAGTTGACATCTGTAGATTTTTATGAAGGAACCATTAAAGTATTGGGGAAACGAAACAAAGAAAGGATCATTCCGTTGATAGCATCCGTACTAAAAACAGTACAAGAATATTTAAGTTTAAGGGAAGGTGTTGTAAGTAATGAATCTGCATTGTTTGTTACAGAGAAGGGGAATAAAATATACGAAACACTTGTGTATAGAGTAATAAATAATTACTTTAGTAGAGTTTCTACGAAAGTAAAAAAGAGTCCACATATATTAAGGCATTCATTTGCTACTCATTTACTAAATCAAGGAGCAGATTTAAATTCGGTTAAAGAATTACTAGGGCATTCAAGTTTAGCCTCTACTCAAGTTTATACGCATAATAGCTTAGAGAAAATAAAAAAAGTGTACAACCAGGCTCATCCTAGGAGTCGCAAAAAAGGAGAGATATGAAAGTTTTTATTCAGTCAGTCAATTTCAATGCAGATCGAGATTTGTTAGAGTATGTTGAAAAGAGAGTAGAAAGCCTGTCAAAATTTCACGATAAAATTATTGATGCAGAGGTCTTTTTAAAAGTTCAAAATACAAGTGATAAAGAAAACAAAATATCAGAAATTAAAATTAACATTCCAGGAAACGATTTTATGGTAAAGAAAGATGCAAAGTCTTTTGAAGCAGGGATTAGTTTGGGGGTTGATTCTTTAAAAAGACAACTACGAAAGGTAAAAGAAAAATTAAGGGATTCTGTCTCTCTCCAAAAATAAAAAAAATAGCTATAAAAAGTTTTGGAATACCAAAAAACTTTATACATTTGCAGTCCGTTAGAAATAGCGGATTGTTTTTTTATGCAATATGCCGATGTAGCTCAGCTGGCTAGAGCAGCTGATTTGTAATCAGCAGGTCGGGGGTTCGAGTCCCTTCATCGGCTCAAAAAGACAATGTAAAGCTAGTGAAACTAGCTAAGTTCATTGAGAAAAGGTGAGATACTCAAGTGGCCAACGAGGGCAGACTGTAAATCTGCTGCGCAAGCTTCGAAGGTTCGAATCCTTCTCTCACCACAATCGTTTTTCTAATTGAAAAACAGAGGTTTTAAGATAATATTGCGAGAGTAGCTCAGTTGGTAGAGCGTCAGCCTTCCAAGCTGAATGTCGCCGGTTCGAACCCGGTCTCTCGCTCTATAGAGATGTCGTCACGCTGAAAGCGTGATCTCTCGCTCCATAGAGAATGTCGTCACGCCGAAAGGCGTGATCTTCGCTCTAAAATTTTAAGCCGGTGTAGCTCAGTTGGTAGAGCGCATCCTTGGTAGGGATGAGGTCACGGGTTCAACTCCCGTCGCTGGCTCAATAAAATAGTATACAATAAACACTAAATATAATAACTAAGAATTAAAATTTAACAAACATGGCAAAAGGAACTTTTGATCGTTCGAAACCACACTTAAACATTGGTACTATTGGACACGTTGATCACGGTAAAACTACATTAACTGCTGCAATTACTAAGGTTTTAGCAGATAAAGGTCTTTCTACGGCATTAGATTTCGATCAAATCGATAATGCTCCAGAAGAAAAAGAGAGAGGTATTACTATAAATACATCTCACGTTGAGTACAGTACTGCAAATCGTCACTACGCTCACGTTGACTGTCCTGGTCACGCCGATTATGTAAAGAACATGGTAACAGGTGCTGCTCAAATGGACGGTGCTATTTTGGTAGTTGCTGCTACAGATGGTCCAATGCCACAAACTCGTGAGCACATCTTATTAGGACGTCAAGTTGGAATTCCTAGAATGGTTGTATTCATGAATAAAGTGGATATGGTTGATGATGAAGAGTTGATTGAATTAGTAGACATGGAAATTAGAGAATTACTTTCTTTCTATGAATATGATGGTGATAATGGACCTGTTATTGCAGGATCTGCATTAGGTGCATTGAACGGTGAAGCAAAATGGGTTGATTCTGTAATTGAATTAATGGATGCTGTTGATTCTTGGATTGAAGAGCCATTAAGAGAAATAGATAAAGATTTCTTAATGCCAATTGAAGATGTATTCTCTATTACTGGTCGTGGAACTGTAGCAACAGGACGTATCGAAACTGGTATTGCAAATACAGGAGATTTAGTAGATATTATTGGTATGGGAGCTGAAAAGCTAACATCTACCATTACAGGAATCGAGATGTTCCGTCAAATCTTAGATAGAGGTGAGGCTGGAGATAATGCAGGTATCTTATTAAGAGGTATTGATAAAGAACAAATCAAAAGAGGAATGGTAATCTGTAAGCCAGGTTCTGTAACTCCACATGATAAATTCAAAGCTGAGGTGTATATCTTGAAAAAAGAAGAAGGTGGACGTCATACTCCATTCCATAACAACTACCGTCCACAGTTCTATGTTAGAACAACAGACGTAACAGGTACAATTAACTTGCCTTCAGGTGTTGAAATGGTAATGCCAGGAGACAACCTTACAATTACTGTAGATCTTCACCAACCAATTGCAATGAACGTAGGTTTACGTTTCGCAATTCGTGAAGGAGGAAGAACAGTTGGAGCTGGTCAGGTAACAGAAATTCTTAAATAAGAATAACGTACATATTTTCAAGGTGCTTCTCAAAACATGAGTTAGCACCTTGTCTTTACGGGCGTAGCTCAGTTGGTAGAGCACTGGTCTCCAAAACCAGGTGTCGTGAGTTCGAGTCTCTCCGCCCGTGCAAATTGGAGTAGAATTCGTCTTATTTAAGAAGAATAAATTTGAAAATATATTGGCAAGAAGCCTAGCCTACATGTAATTGAAGGAAGTCTTATTGCTCATGCAAACAACTATAATATGATAAAATATATCAAGGAATCATTTGAAGAACTAAATAACCATGTGACTTGGATGCCAAGAGATGAAGCTCAAAAATCAACAGTTGTTGTTGCGATTTTCACTATTTTATTTGCGATAGCAGTATTTGCAGTAGACAAAGTTTTTCAATTAGGATTAGATAACTTTTTTAGCATGTTTAATAATTAATTATGGCTGAGTCTGTTAAAAAATGGTATGTAGTTAGAGCTGTTGGAGGTCAAGAGAATAAGGTAAAAGCATATATCGAAACTGAAATAGCAAGATTAGGCTTGTCTGATTATGTAGATCAAGTGCTAGTACCTAAAGAGAATATTATACAAATTAGAGACGGAAAAAAAATACACAAAGAACGTGTTTATTTTCCGGGCTATATAATGGTAGAAGCTAATTTAGCTGGTGAAGTACCTCACGTTATTAAATCAGTAACAGGTGTTATTGGGTTTTTAGGTGAAACTAAAGGAGGAGCTCCAGTGCCATTACGTAAATCAGAAGTAAACAGAATGTTAGGTAAAGTTGATGAACTTGCGGCGCAAGATGAAAACATCGCAATACCATTTATAATTGGAGAAACTGTAAAAGTTGTAGACGGTCCTTTTAATGGTTTCGACGGAACGATTGAAAAGATTAATGAAGAGAAGAGGAAAATAGAAGTAATGGTGAAAATCTTTGGACGTAAAACCCCATTAGAATTGAGCTATATGCAAGTAGATAAAATTTCATAATTGTTACACAAATAGGAATTGATTTTTTGGGGAGCTTCCACAAACTGAAAAATCTAAACTAAAGTTTAAAAAATGGCAAAAGAGGTTAGTAAGGTAGTTAAATTACAAGTTCGTGGAGGTGCTGCAAACCCATCACCACCAGTTGGACCTGCTTTAGGTGCTGCCGGAGTTAATATTATGGAGTTCTGTAAGCAGTTTAATGCAAGAACTCAAGACAAACAAGGGAAAATTTTACCAGTAGCAATTACTGTGTATAAAGATAAATCTTTTGATTTTGTTGTAAAAACTCCACCAGCTGCAGTACAATTATTAGAAGCAGCTAAAATTAAAAAAGGTTCTGGAGAACCTAACCGTAAGAAAGTAGCAAAAGTATCTTGGGATCAAATTAAAGTGATTGCAGAAGATAAAATGGTAGACTTAAATGCGTTTACTATAGAATCAGCAATGAGAATGATTGCAGGTACCGCTAGATCTATGGGCTTAAAAGTAACAGGAAACGCTCCAGCTTAAACTTTATAACGTTTATTTAAAATGGCAAAATTAACAAAAAAGCAAAAAGAGGCTAACGCGAAGTTAGACAACTCTAAAGTTTATAATGTAAACGAAGCTTCTGCTTTAATTAAAGAAATCACTAATGTAAAGTTTGATGCATCTATAGATATTGCAATACGTTTAGGAGTAGATCCTCGTAAAGCAAATCAAATGGTTCGTGGAGTTGTAACATTACCACACGGAACAGGAAAAGATGTTAAAGTTTTAGCATTAGTAACTCCAGATAAAGAAGCCGAAGCTACAGCAGCAGGCGCTGATTATGTTGGATTGGATGAGTACCTTCAAAAAATTAAAGGAGGTTGGACAGACGTTGACGTTATTATTACAATGCCAAGTGTTATGGGTAAATTAGGTCCCTTAGGTCGTGTTTTAGGACCAAGAGGTTTAATGCCAAACCCAAAGACTGGTACAGTAACAATGGATGTAGCAAAAGCTGTTGCAGATGTAAAAGCAGGTAAAATTGACTTTAAAGTTGATAAAACTGGTATTATACATGCAGCAATTGCGAAAGCTTCTTTCGACGCTGAAAAGATTGCAGAAAATGCAAATGAATTATTACAAACAATTGTTAAACTAAAGCCAACTACGGCAAAAGGAATTTATATTAAGAGTGTATATCTCTCTAGTACAATGAGCCCTAGCGTAGCGGTTGATGTAAAATCAGTTTAATAAGCAGTTAAAACTTAGAAATTATGACTAGAGAAGAAAAATCACAAGTAATCCAAGATTTAACAGCGAAATTAGCAGATACTAACATTATCTATTTAGCAGACATATCAGGTTTAGATGCATTAACAACATCTAACTTGCGTAGAGCATGCTTTAAAGCCGGTGTTAAACTAGCAGTTGTTAAAAACACATTGCTTTCAAAAGCAATGGAAGCTTCTGATAAAGATTTCGGAGAGTTACAAAATGTATTAAAAGGAAATACTTCTATTATGACTGCTGAAGCGGCAAATGCTCCAGCAAAAGTAATTAAAGAGTTCAGAAAAAAATCAGACAAGCCTGTATTAAAAGGTGCTTTTGTTGAAGAATATGTGTATGTTGGCGATGACCAATTAGACACACTCGTTAACATCAAGTCTAAAGAAGAACTTATTGGAGATATTATCACTTTATTACAATCACCAGCTAAAAATGTTATTTCAGCATTGCAGTCAGGTGGTAACAAACTTTCAGGTATCTTAACAACGTTATCAGAAAGATAAATACGCGCACTAATAAACTAAATAAATAAAATTTTTAAAACAATTAAAATGGCAGATTTAAAAGATTTCGCAGAACAATTAGTTAACTTAACAGTAATAGAGGTTAATGATTTGGCTGGTATTTTAAAAGATGAGTATGGAATTGAGCCTGCAGCAGCAGCAGTAGTAGCTGGACCAGCTGCTGGTGGAGCTGACGGTGGAGCTGAAGAGCAAACTGAATTTGATGTAATCTTAACAGCAGCTGGACAATCAAAACTAGCAGTAGTAAAGTTAGTTAAGGAATTAACTGGATTAGGATTGAAAGAAGCTAAAGGTATCGTTGATAGTGCACCAGCACCAATCAAAGAAGGTATCTCTAAAGATGAGGCCGAAGGTCTTAAAGCATCTTTAGAAGAAGCAGGAGCAGAGGTTGAGCTTAAATAAGCTTTAACAGCCCAAAACAAACTTAGGTTTAGGTCTTAGAACACGTGTTCTAAAGACCTAAACCATTTTGTGTATATATTCGTTCTATATTTTATCACCGATTTTAATCAAAAAAAAAATTCTCTTTTGACAACGAAAAACACTACCGAAAGAATCAACTTCGCATCAGCTAGATTAGGAATTGATTATCCAGATTTTTTGGATATTCAAGTAAAATCTTTTCAAGATTTTTTCCAACTTCAAACAAAAGCTGAAGAGCGTAGTGAAGAAGGTTTGTACAAAACCTTCATGGATAATTTTCCAATTACAGATACACGTAACAATTTTGTGCTAGAATTCTTAGACTACTTTGTAGATCCACCAAGATATAGCATCCAAGAATGTATAGAAAGAGGATTGACCCATAGCGTACCGCTAAAAGCTCGTCTTAAATTATACTGTACAGATCCAGAACACGAAGATTTCGAAACCATTGTACAAGATGTGTATTTAGGAACAATTCCTTACATGACAAACTCTGGAACCTTCGTAATTAATGGAGCAGAAAGAGTTGTTGTATCACAATTACACCGTTCTCCTGGTGTATTCTTTGGACAGTCATTCCATGCAAACGGAACCAAATTATACTCTGCAAGAGTGATTCCTTTTAAAGGATCTTGGATTGAGTTTGCAACAGATATCAATCAAGTGATGTATGCTTATATTGATAGAAAGAAAAAATTACCAGTAACAACGCTATTTAGAGCGATTGGTTTTGAAAGAGATAAAGACATCCTAGAGATTTTTGACCTTGCAGAAGAAATTAAAGTTTCTAAAGCAGGATTGAAAAAAGTACTAGGACGTAAATTAGCTGCCAGAGTATTAAAAACTTGGCATGAAGATTTCGTTGATGAAGATACTGGAGAAGTAGTATCTATTGAGCGTAATGAGATCATCTTTGATAGAGATACCGTTATTGAAAAAGACTATATAGATGAGATTATCGAATCTGGTGCAAAAACAGTATTGTTGCACAAAGAAGATAATCAAATGGCAGATTATGCAATTATTCATAATACGCTACAAAAAGATCCTACAAACTCTGAAAAAGAAGCCGTAGAACATATCTATAGACAATTACGTAACGCTGAACCGCCAGATTATGAAACTGCAAAAGGAATTATTGATAAATTATTCTTTTCTGAGCAACGCTATAACTTAGGTGAAGTTGGACGTTTTAGAATGAACACAAAATTAGGTTTAAATGAGCCTATCGATCAAAAAGTATTGACAAAACTCGATATTATTACGATCATAAAATATTTAATTGAGTTGATCAATTCAAAAGCAGAAGTAGATGATATTGATCATTTATCTAACCGTCGTGTTAGAACTGTTGGAGAACAATTAGCAGGTCAGTTTGGTGTTGGTTTAGCAAGAATGGCGCGTACGATTCGTGAGCGTATGAATGTTCGAGACAATGAGGTGTTTACACCAATTGACTTGATCAATGCGAAGACTTTATCATCTGTGATCAATTCCTTCTTTGGTACCAATCAGTTATCTCAATTTATGGATCAAACAAATCCATTAGCAGAGATTACTCATAAGCGTCGTTTATCGGCATTAGGACCAGGAGGTTTATCAAGAGAAAGAGCAGGATTTGAGGTGCGTGATGTGCATTATACACATTACGGTCGTTTATGTCCAATTGAAACTCCAGAGGGACCAAATATTGGGTTGATTTCTTCTTTAGCGGTATTTGCAAAAGTAAATAACCTAGGATTTATCGAAACCCCTTATAAGAAAGTAGTTGAAGGAAATGTTGATCTAAATCAAGAACATATTTATTTAAGTGCTGAAGAAGAAGAAGGCATGAAATTCGCACAATCTAATTTAGAGTTAGATGACAAAGGAAACTTTGTAGGTGAAAGAATGATTTCTCGTGAAGGAGGTGATTTCCCTGTAGTGAGTTCAGATGCAATTGATTATATGGACGTTGCTCCAAATCAAATTGCATCGATCTCTGCATCGTTAATTCCTTTCTTAGAACATGATGATGCCAACCGTGCATTGATGGGATCTAACATGATGCGTCAAGCAGTACCATTATTACGTCCACAATCTCCAATTGTAGGAACAGGATTAGAGCGTAGAGTTGCAAAAGACTCTCGTATTTTAATCAATGCAGAAGGAGCTGGGATTGTTGAGTATGTAGATGCAAATGTGATTACTATCAAGTATGATAGAACGGATGAGGAAAGAATGGTTAGTTTTGATTCTGATGAAAAGTCATACAACTTAATTAAGTTCAGAAAAACCAATCAAGGTACTTGTATCAACTTAAAGCCAATTGTTAAAAGAGGCGATAGAGTTACTGAAGGGCAAGTTCTTTGTGAAGGGTATGCAACTCAAAAAGGAGAATTGGCATTAGGAATCAATATGAAAGTAGCCTTTATGCCTTGGAAAGGGTATAACTTTGAGGATGCAATTGTAATTTCTGAAAGAGTCGTTCGTGAAGATATCTTTACGTCTATTCATATCGATGAGTATTCATTAGATGTTAGAGATACAAAATTAGGAACTGAAGAGTTGACCAATGATATCCCTAATGTTTCTGAAGAAGCAACCAAAGATTTGGATGAAAATGGAATGATTAGAATTGGAGCTGAGGTGAAACCTGGCGATATTTTAATCGGGAAAATTACTCCAAAAGGAGAATCAGATCCAACTCCTGAAGAAAAATTATTACGTGCTATTTTTGGTGATAAAGCTGGTGATGTAAAAGATGCATCATTAAAAGCTTCTCCATCATTAAGAGGTGTCGTAATTGATAAAAAATTATTCAGAAGAGCTGTAAAAGATAAAACAAAAAGAGCTAGAGATAAAGAAGATCTTATCGCTTTAGAAGCTGCTTTTGTAATCAAATATGATACGCTAAGAGATCAGTTAGTTGAGAAGTTATTTGCACTTATAAGTGGAAAAACATCACAAGGAGTATTTAATGATTTAGGGGAAGAGTTATTGCCTAAAGGAAAGAAATTCACCCTGAAAATGTTAAATTCTGTTGAAGACTATACGCATTTAGCTGGATCTTGGACAACAGATAAAACTTTGAATAAAGCGGTTGTAGAATTGGTTCACAACTACAAAATTAAAGTAAACGATTTACAAGGTAATTTACGTCGTGATAAGTTTACAATTTCTGTAGGAGATGAATTACCAGCAGGTATTTTAAAATTAGCGAAGATTTATGTTGCAAAGAAACGTAAATTAAAAGTTGGTGATAAAATGGCAGGACGTCATGGAAATAAAGGGATTATTGCTCGTATTGTAAGAGCAGAAGACATGCCTTTCTTAGAAGACGGAACCCCAGTAGATATTGTATTAAATCCGTTAGGTGTACCATCTCGTATGAACATCGGTCAGATTTATGAAACGGTATTAGGTTGGGCTGGACAGAAATTAGGTCAAAAGTATACCACTCCAATTTTTGATGGAGCGAACTTAGATCAAATTAATGCATTAACTGATGAAGCAGGTATTGCAAGATTTGGACATACATATCTGTATGATGGAGGAACTGGTAAGCGTTTTGATCAAGCTGCAACCGTTGGTGTAATCTATATGATTAAACTAGGGCACATGATTGAAGACAAGATGCATGCACGTTCTATAGGGCCATATTCGTTAATTACACAACAACCACTTGGAGGTAAAGCTCAATTTGGAGGTCAGCGTTTTGGAGAGATGGAAGTTTGGGCATTAGAAGCATATGGTGCATCTAGTATCTTAAGAGAAATCTTAACCGTAAAATCTGATGATGTGTTAGGTAGAGCTAAAACTTACGAAGCAATCGTTAAGGGAGAAGACATGCCAGAACCTGGTTTACCTGAATCATTTAACGTATTAATGCATGAACTGAAAGGTTTAGGATTAAACGTTCAATTAGAGGAATAACAAACAGTGAAAAGTCATCGAGCCAACGGCTCGGTGACCATCATTTATAATTATAAGCCTCATCGAGGCGATTTTTACAATTTAAATTCGAATCCATTACCATGGCAAGAAAACAAGAAAAGTACACTGTAAAAAAGTTTAATAAAATCTCAATCGGATTAGCATCTCCAGAAGCTATTTTAAAAATTTCTAAAGGAGAGGTGTTAAAGCCGGAAACAATTAATTACCGTACACACAAACCGGAAAGAGACGGGTTGTTTTGTGAGCGTATTTTTGGTCCTATAAAAGACTTTGAATGTGCGTGTGGTAAATATAAAAGAATTCGCTACAAAGGAATCGTTTGTGACCGATGTGGTGTAGAAGTTACTGAAAAGAAAGTACGTAGAGACCGCGTAGGACATATCCATTTGGTAGTTCCTGTAGCTCATATTTGGTACTTTAGATCATTGCCTAACAAAATGGGATACCTTTTAGGATTGCCATCTAAAAAGTTAGACATGATTATTTACTACGAACGTTACGTAGTAATTCAACCAGGAATTGCAAAAAATATTGATGGAGAGCCATTGGAAAAAATGGACTTTTTAACAGAAGAAGAATACTTAGATATTCTTGAAACCATTCCACAAGAAAATCAATATTTAGACGATACAGACCCAGAAAAGTTCATAGCTAAAATGGGTGCAGAATGTTTGATTGATTTATTAGCTCGTATCGATTTAGATGCACTTTCTTATGAATTAAGACACAAAGCAAACACAGAAACCTCTAAACAACGTAAGACAGAAGCGTTAAAACGTTTGAATGTTGTTGAAGCGTTTAGAGATTCTAACAAAACAAGAGAAAACAAACCAGAGTGGATGATTATGAAAGTAGTTCCGGTGATTCCACCAGAATTACGTCCATTAGTTCCATTAGATGGTGGTCGTTTTGCAACGTCAGATTTAAATGATTTATACCGTAGAGTAATTATCCGTAACAATCGTTTAAAAAGATTGGTAGAGATCAAAGCTCCGGAAGTTATTTTACGTAACGAAAAACGGATGTTGCAAGAATCAGTAGATTCATTATTTGACAACACACGTAAATCATCCGCAGTAAAAACAGAATCTAACAGACCTTTAAAATCATTATCTGATTCATTAAAGGGGAAACAAGGACGTTTCCGTCAGAACTTGTTAGGAAAACGTGTTGATTATTCTGCACGTTCTGTAATTGTTGTTGGACCAGAATTAAAATTATCTGAATGTGGATTGCCAAAAGAAATGGCAGCAGAATTGTACAAACCTTTTGTGATTCGTAAATTAATCGAAAGAGGGATTGTAAAAACTGTAAAATCTGCAAAGAAAATTATAGACAGAAAAGAGCCTGTAGTATGGGATATTTTAGAGAATGTTTTAAAAGGACATCCTGTATTATTAAACCGTGCTCCAACGCTTCACCGTTTAGGAATACAAGCTTTTCAACCAAAATTAATTGAAGGAAAAGCAATTCAATTACATCCACTTTCATGTTCAGCATTTAATGCGGATTTTGATGGGGATCAAATGGCAGTACATTTACCATTAGGACCTGAGGCTATTTTAGAAGCACAATTGTTAATGTTGGCTTCTCATAATATCTTAAATCCTGCAAATGGAGCTCCAGTTACTGTACCTTCTCAGGATATGGTACTTGGATTGTACTACATGACAAAAGAAAGAATCTCTACTCCAAAAGTTCCAATTAAAGGAGAAGGGTTGACTTTTTACTCGCCAGAAGAAGTAACCATTGCTTTTAACGAAGAAATGGTAGCCTTGAATGCGGGAATCAAAGTACGTACTTTTGATGTTGATAAGGAGGGTAATCAAGTACAAAAGATTATCAAAACAACCGTTGGTAGAGTTTTATTCAACGAAGTTGTTCCTGAAGAAGCAGGATATATCAATGATGTATTGACAAAGAAATCGTTGCGTGGAATTATCGGACATATTTTAAAAGTGACTGATATTCCTACAACAGGAACGTTCTTAGACAATATTAAGAACATGGGATATAAGTTTGCATTCCAAGGAGGATTGTCATTTAGTTTAGGTGATATTATTATTCCGAAGGAAAAAGCAGGAATGATTGCAGAAGCTAATAAAGAAGTGGATGTTATTATTTCCAACTATAACATGGGAATGTTGACCAACAAAGAACGTTACAATCAAGTAATTGATATTTGGGGTTCTACAAACAATCGTTTGACAGAATTGTCTATGAAACGTTTGCGTGAAGATCAACAAGGATTCAACTCCGTATATATGATGCTTGATTCTGGTGCGAGGGGTTCTAAAGAACAAATCCGTCAGTTAACAGGTATGCGTGGATTGATGGCAAAGCCTAAAAAATCTACTGCTGGTGGTGGAGAAATTATTGAGAATCCAATTTTATCTAACTTTAAGGAAGGATTATCAATTTTAGAATACTTTATCTCTACTCACGGTGCTCGTAAAGGTCTTGCCGATACAGCATTAAAAACTGCAGATGCGGGATACTTAACACGTCGTTTGGTTGATGTATCACAAGATGTGATTATCAATGAACACGATTGTGGTACGTTGAGAGGATTGGAAGTTAGAGCATTGAAGAAAAACGATGAAATTGTTGAGTCTTTAGCAGAAAGAATTGAAGGACGTGTTTCTTTAGGAGATGTATTCCATCCAACAACAGATGAGTTATTGGTTAGCGCTACTCAAGAAATTACTGATGTAATTGCTTCATCAATTGATGAAACAACAATTGATAAAGTTCAAGTTCGTTCTGCGTTAACTTGTGAGTCTGAGAGAGGAATTTGTGCTAAATGTTATGGACAAAGTTTATCAACGCTAAACAAAGTTCAAATTGGAGAAGCTGTAGGAGTTATTGCAGCACAATCTATTGGAGAACCTGGTACACAGTTAACATTAAGAACATTCCACGTTGGTGGGGTTGCTGGAAATATTTCTGAAGAGAATAAGTTAACAGCTAATTTTGCAGGGACTGTAGTTATTGAAGATTTACGTACCGTAAAAGGTAAAGATGCTGAAGGAGAAGTGATTGATATTATAATTTCTAGAACTGCAGAAATCAAAATCATTGATAAGAAAACAGGAATTACCTTAAGTGCAAACAACCTTCCTTATGGTGCTACCATTTTTGATATGGGTAGAAAAACCATTAAGAAAGGAGATATTGTTTGTCAATGGGATCCATTTAACGGTGTTATTGTTTCTGAATTTGGAGGTACAGTTCGTTTTGATAACTTAGAACAAGGAATTAATTTCCAAGTTGAGGTTGATGAGCAAACAGGTTTCCAAGAAAAAGTAATTACTGATTCTAAGAATAAAAAACTGATTCCTTCTTTAATTATTGAAGATAAAGACGGTAACGCTTTACGTTCATACAGTTTACCTGTAGGAGCGCACATGATGATTAATGATAACGAAACTGTTGAAGAAGGTAAAACACTGGCTAAAATTCCTCGTAAATCTGGTAAAGCAGGTGATATTACAGGAGGTTTACCACGTGTAACAGAATTGTTTGAAGCACGTAATCCATCGAATCCTGCAGTTGTTGCAGAAATTGATGGTGTGATTTCTTTTGGTAAGATAAAACGTGGTAACAGAGAAATCATCGTGGAATCTAAAACAGGTGATATCAGAAAATACTTGATCAAATTATCGAATCAGATCTTAGTACAAGAAAATGATTTCATCAAAGCAGGTATGCCATTGTCTGACGGAGCTACAACTCCTGCAGATATCTTGAAAATTGAAGGTCCATCTGCTGTACAACAGTACTTGGTAAACGAAATTCAAGAAGTATATCGTTTGCAAGGTGTAAAGATCAATGACAAACACTTTGAAGTTGTGGTACGTCAAATGATGCGTAAAGTAAAGATTATTGCTTCTGGAGATACGTTATTCTTAGAGAACCAATTGATCCATAAAATTGACTTTATTAAAGAAAATGATGTCATTTACGGAATGAAAGTTGTTGAAGATGCTGGAGAATCTGAGAATTTGAAAGAAGGTCAGATTATTAGCTCACGTCAATTGAGAGATGAAAATTCTATTTTACGTAGAACAGATAAAAATTTAGTAGTAGCAAGAGATGCAGAACCAGCAACCGCAGAACAAGTGTTGCAAGGTATTACAAGAGCATCGTTACAAACGAAATCATTTATCTCTGCGGCATCATTCCAAGAGACTACAAAAGTATTGAACGAAGCTGCAGTAGCAGGTAAGATTGATACCTTACAAGGCTTGAAAGAAAATGTAATTGTTGGTAAGAGAATTCCAGCAGGTACAGGAATGAGAAAGTACGAACATATCATTGTTGGTCCTAAAGAGGAAATGGAACAAAATTTGTAATTTTTCACCATGAGCGAAGATAAAAACAAAGAAGGACAGTTAAATATTGAGTTGGACGAAACCATTGCAGACGGAACGTATTCGAACCTAGCAATTATCAACCACTCAGTTTCAGAATTTATTGTTGATTTTATCAATGTAATGCCTGGAGTTCCGAAAGCAAAAGTGAAGTCGAGAATTATCTTAACGCCACAACATGCAAAACGGTTAACGAAAGCTTTGGCTGATAATGTGCAGCGATTTGAAGAAGCACATGGAGAAATAAAAGATTATGAACAACCTCCAATTCCAATGAATTTTGGACCTACAGGAGAAGCATAAATAAAAAAAACGCGAAACAATATTGTTTCGCGTTTTTTTATACCTTTAAAACATGGAAGAACGTATTAATAGTTACCCGGAATTTTATAAATTTTACTTATCAGAACATAGCAATAAAACAAACAGGTTGCTACACGTGATTGGAACCACTATTATTTTGGCAATTGCCCTAACAGCAATTTATCATAGAGATTTTAAGTTGTTTTTGTTGGTGCCTCTTGTTGGTTATGGTTTTGCTTGGGTAGGCCATTTCTTTTTTGAGAAAAACAAACCTGCAACCTTTAAGTATCCACTGTGGAGTTTAAAATCTGACTTTAAGATGTATTTCGATATTGTGGGAGGAAAGTTACGTTTAGACACTTCTAAAGACGCAGATTACGAGTTTTAGAATCAACGAAAGAGAAAAGTTAGAAACCAGAAGTCATGAACAATAGACTATATGCGTCTTGTTTTGTCAAGCAGATAAAAGTCAGCAATCACTAATGCTGCTAAGGCCTCTACAATAGGAATAGCTCTTGGTACTACACAAGGATCGTGTCTTCCTTTGCCTTTAATTATTGCAGCATTACCATCAGCATCGATGGTTTTTTGATCTTGCATAATGGTGGCAACAGGTTTAAAAGCCAAGCGAAAATAAATATCCATCCCGTTGCTAATTCCACCTTGAATTCCACCTGAAAGATTGGTAGCCGTCGTTCCATCTGGATTGAAAGAATCGTTGTGTTCGCTTCCTTGCATTTTGGCTCCACAAAATCCGCTACCAAACTCAAAACCTTTTACGGCATTGATAGACAACATGGCGTTACCCAATGCTGCATGTAGTTTCTGAAAAATTGGTTCTCCCAAACCAACAGGCATCTGTTGAATGACACAGGTAATGGTTCCTCCAATGGTATCGCCTTGTTTTTTAATCTCTTTAATTTTAGTGATCATTTTTTCTGCAGTAGCTGCATCTGGACAGCGAACAATGTTGCTGTCTATTTTTGAAAAGTCTAGTTCTTGATACGGTTTGTCAATAAAAAGATCTCCTACCGAAGAAGTAAATGCATTGATATTGATGTGCGAGATAAGTTGTTTTGCCAAAGCTCCTGCAACCACCCAATTGGCAGTTTCACGAGCAGAAGTTCTTCCGCCTCCGCGATAATCACGAGCTCCGTATTTTTTATCATAGGTGAAATCGGCATGCGAAGGTCTGTACACATTGGTATTGTGTGAGTAGTCTTTCGATTTCTGATTGGTGTTCTGAATCTGAAAACCAATAGAGGCTCCTGTTGTTTTCCCTTCAAAGATTCCTGATAAAAACTGAACAGTATCAGGTTCTTTACGTTGTGTTACAATAGCAGATTGCCCAGGTTTACGTCGGTCTAATTCTTTTTGAATGGCATCAAAATCAACGGTTATTCCCGCAGGAAAACCATCAATAATTCCGCCAATGGCAACACCATGCGATTCTCCAAATGTGGTGAGTTTCAATAAATTTCCGAAAGAATTAAACATATAAGTGACGTATTAAAGGCTATTACTAGTATTGAAAATCAAAAGTACCGATTTTTAACCAACTACGCTGAGAAAAACCACAACTTTATTGCCATCAAAATAACGACAATGATTAGAAATATTTTCACAAATTGATCTCCTTTGTTTACAGAAAAGCGACTCGAAAACCAAGCGCCTAAGGCATTTCCTATTGCCATAGTTAATCCAACCGTCCAATTAATTTTACTATTGAGGATAAAAACAGCTAAGGCACCTCCCATATAAATAGAAATGATGACTGCTTTTGCGGCATTGGATTTTACCAAAGAGAGTCGATTGTAATAATGCAAAAAGAAAATCAAGATAAACCCGAGTCCTGCATTTATAAATCCACCATAAATTCCGAAGAAGAAAAAGGCAATACAACCAATCCACAAGTGTTTTCCTGTAGTTCTTTCAATAAGGTCAGCGGTTTTTAGTTTGGGTTTAAACAGAATGATAAGCACCACGGCGATCATAACAGCAGAGAGAATCTTATTAAAGGTTTCTCCTTTGATATCAACAGCTATTTGTGCACCGATCAATGAACCTAATAGGGCTGCAATCCCCAAATAGATGCTAAAGGGAAAGGTTTTGATGCCTTTACTTCTAAAACCTGCTGAACCGACCAACATTTGAATAAACAAGGCAATTCTATTGGTTCCGTTGGCGACGTTAGGAGGTAGGCCCAAAAAAATCAGTACAGGTAAGGTTAGTAGAGAACCACCGCCAGCAATTGTATTGATGACTCCAGCAGCAAAACCGACCAAGATGAGTAATACGATGTCTGTCATTTTAGTGAGAATGAATGGATTGTAAAAGTATCATAAATAATATGGAAAATTGGAATTAAATTCTGTCAAAAAAAGTAATAAAACCTTTCCGAAAGCCAAAAAAGGTTTCTATATTTGCATCCGCATTCAGGGAATACCTGATGAGACACTCGGAGAATTGGCAGAGTGGTCGAATGCACTAGTCTTGAAAACTAGCGACTGTCACAGGTCCGGGGGTTCGAATCCCTCATTCTCCGCAAAAGGAAACCCATAACGAACGTTATGGGTTTTTTATTTCCAAAAAAAGCGAAATGTATTTCAGCTTTTGACTGGGAATAGAAGCGCTAAACCTTCGCTACAAAAACCCTCAAAATTTTACGGCTTAACCGTACGTTTGATTTCTTTTTTTACGGGAAATCCGTAAAGCGCCCCGTTATTTTTGCGGTTAAACCGTAAAATCTTAAGCTACTATATCAAATTTCTTAAGGTTATGGCCGCCATTTCTGCCGTAATATCTCGTTGAGGCATGGCAAACATTTCGTATCCAACCATAAATTTTTTAACAGTTGACGATCGTAATAGCGGAGGATAAAAACTCATATGCCAATGCCAATGTTTGTGCTCGTTTCTGTCAGTTGGAGCTTGGTGGATTCCGGAAGAGTAGGGGAAAGCACAGTTGAATAATTGATCGTAGCAAGCTGTTAGTATTTTAACAGCTTCTGCAAAAGCATTTTTTTGTTCAGCGTTCATTAAACCGATATCTGTTTGTTGTTTTTTAGGAACAATCATTGTTTCATAAGGCCAAACAGCCCAAAAAGGAACGAGCACTACCACATGATCGTTCTCAAAGAGTATGCGCTCTTTTAGTTTGAGTTCTTGTTTAATATAATCGCCCAACAAGCTAGAACCGTGTTGTTGAAAGTGTGCTGCTTGTGTCAAATTTCTTTTTTGTACTTCATTCGGAATGGAGCTTTGTGCCCAGACTTGTCCATGAGGATGTGAATTGCTACAACCCATTACAGCCCCTTTGTTTTCAAAAATCTGCACGTAGTTGATAAAATCTAACTTTCCGAGATTTCGGTATTCTGATTGCCATACAGTAACTACTTTTTCAATTTCTGGGACAGACATTTCTGCCAAGCTTTTTGAGTGATTGGGCGAAAAGCAAATAACTTTTCCGAGTCCTTTTTCACTACTCGCTTTTAATAATCCGTTATCGATTTCAAATGTTTCACTGTCGCTTTTTAAGGCTGCAAAATCATTTTCAAAAACAAAAGTATCGGTGTAATCGGGATTTGTAATTCCGTTAGAACGTTTATTCCCTGCACATAAATAACAGCTAGGATCGTGTCTGATGACTGTTTTTTTAATCGTTTTTTCTTCCTGTCCTTGCCAAGGTCTTTTGGTACGATGCGGTGACACCAAGACCCATTCATCGGTAAGAATATTGTGCCTTTTGTGTGTGTTGTTTTCTAGTGTTTCTTTCATGAAATTAGGCGTACTCCGTTTGAAATTTTCAATTGATACGTGCTGATGTTGATTCCGAATTTTTGAAAATAAGCAACGCTAGCTTTCTCGATAAACGGATCAACCTCTTCTTTTTTGATCAAATTAAGTGTGCAACCTCCAAAGCCACCGCCCATCATTCTTGCTCCAAGAACCTCAGGAAGCTCTCGAGTGAAGTCCACCAAGAAGTCTAATTCAGCACAACTTACATCATATTGATGTTGCAAACCACTGTGTGAGCTGTACAGGAGTTTTCCAAAATCGGTGAGCTTGTTGTTTTTGAGTGCTTTTGAAGCTTCAAGTACACGTTGATTTTCTTGAATGATATACAGTGCTTTTTGATAGTCTTCTGTTGAAATTTGGTCTTGAATTTTTAAGAGATCTGCTTCGTTAGCATCTCTAAGTGCTTTGATGTGTAGTAATTTGGCGATTTTTTCACAAACAAAACGTCTGTCATTATAGGCGCTTTCTGCTAAATGATGTGTGATATGGGTGTTGATCAAAAGAAGTGTGTATTCTTTAAAGTCGATGATGAACTCAGAGGCTTTCAACGTTCTGCAATCTAATAACAATGCCTTGTCTTGCACGCCAAACATGCTTGCATATTGATCCATAATACCACAATGTACGCCTACAAAATAATGTTCTGCTTTTTGCGAAATCAATATCATTTCTTTTTTAGAAAGTTTCAATGAAAAGAATTCATTGAGGGCAAAAACCACACTATTTTCTAAAGCTGCAGAAGAAGAGAGTCCTGCGCCATCTGGAATATCACCTCCAAACACCATGTGAAAGGGTTTTAGTAGCAATCCTTTTTTTTGCACTTCATCCACAACGCCTAGCACATAATTTCTCCAGCTACCATTTGGTATGGATTGTAGGTTGCTCAGATGAAACTCAATAGCTTCATTTTTGTCAGCGGAAACAATGGTACAGAACGCTGTGTCACTTGTGTCAATAGCGGCGACAATTCCTTTGTCTATTGCTGCAGGAAACACAAAGCCTTCATTATAATCAGTATGTTCTCCGATTAAATTGATTCTTCCAGGTGAAAAAACCAATAGTGGTTCTGTTCCAAATTGGGTGTTGAAACTTGTTTTAATTCGTTCAATTAGGTTTGTGTTCATCAGTTTATGCAAAATAAATATACACAGATAATACTAACAAACAAATAGCAATTCCTACTTGCTGTACATATTTCCAAGGAGCAATGTCTACTTGCTTGGTGTATTCTTGTACGTAGTCTTGTTCTCTTGGTTTTAATTTTCCGATCAACAGCATAATACCCACATTTAGTATAAATAAGAGCGCCATGATGTCTAAGAAATGAGGATATGCTTGTGCTTTGACCAAGGCCAATGCCGATGCATCAACAATTCCGGATGCTGCTGCTTGTTCTAGCGCCGAATTTATAAAAAAGGGCTGTAGGATAAACTGACTGATGATGTACAACAAACACCCTGAGAAAAGTCCGACTTTTGCCGCAATGGCAGGAACTCTTTTTGTCAAAAATCCAACCACAATAATAGTTAAAATAGGAATGCTGTAAATTCCGTTTATTTCTTGTAAGTAGGCAAATAAACTTCCGGCATTGGCAATCATCGGAGCAATAAACATGGCAGCAATTGCCAATATGATTCCGAATGTTTTTCCGTACTTCACCACTGTTTTTTCGTCTGCCTCTTTGTTGATGTGTTGTTTGTAAATATCAATTCCGAATAAGGTTACAGAACTGTTCAATACGCTATTGAACGAGCTTAAAATTGCTCCGAACAACACCGCTGCAAAAAAGCCTACCAAAGGCGCAGGCAATACTTTATTGACCAACATTGGATATGCGTCATCAGGATTCTCAAGACTTCCATTAAATAAATGAAAGGCAATCAATCCAGGCAATACCACAATAATTGGACCTAGTATTTTGATAAAGGAGGCAAGTAGCAATCCTTTCTGACCTTCTTTTAAGTTTTTTGCTCCTAAGGCTCTTTGTATGATTTGTTGATTGGTTCCCCAATAAAATAATTGTACCAACATCATTCCTGTAAAAATGGTGTAAAAAGGAACGGGATCGGTTGGGCCTCCCATGGACTTGAATTTCTCTGGATGTTCAGTCGTTAATATGTGAAGTCCATCCATCATGCTTCCATCTCCAATGGCCATCAACCCAAAAACAGGAATTAAAATTCCTCCTACAAGCAACCCAATCGCATTGATTGAGTCAGAAACGGCAACGGCTTTTAAACCTCCAAAAATGGCATAGATAGATCCAATGATACCAATACCCCAAACACAAATCCAAATAGCTTGTGTATGTGTTACTCCTAGCAATTCAGAAATATTGAACATGCCGCTAATGGCTAAGGCACCAGAATATAAAATTACAGGTAGTAATACCACTACATAACCTGTTAAGAATAAGCCTGAAGTCAATGTTTTTGTTGCAACATCAAACCTTTTTTCTAAAAATTGAGGAACGGTTGTTAAGCCTCCTTTTAAATACCGTGGCAATAAAAATACCGCGGTAACAATCATCGCAATTGCCGCCAATGTTTCCCAAACCATAACGGACAAACCGCTTTCAAAAGCAGCACCGTTCAACCCTACAATTTGTTCTGTAGATAAGTTAGTCAATAATAAAGAACCAGCAATGACTCCCGCAGTTAAGCTTCTTCCTCCTAAAAAATAACCGTCAGAAGAGTTTTCATTTGTTTTTCGTGTAGCAATATAGGCAATAACGGCCACTAGAATAGTGAAGCCTATAAATGATAAAATTTGCATTGTGTGACTATTTTAAAACGTGGTTAATTGGTTGCCCAATGTACATTAATTTCTTGGTATAGAATTGCAATCAATGCTACAAATATAGTGCAAAACAATAATAAACCAAACTAGTACCTACCAGTTTGATATTTCTTTTATATCTCTCTTAACATTTCATCAAATTAATATTTCCTACATTGCGCTTATGTTAAAAGGATGTTTTAAAAATATCGTTTCGTTCTCTATGGCTCTTTTGGTGTTGGCATCTACAATGTCATTCACAATTAGTGAGCATTACTGTGGAGATGAATTGGTAGCGACTTCTTTGTTTGCAAAGGCTGATACTTGTGGTATGGAAATGCCAATGTCTTCATCAAATGAAACGAGTCTTAAAACAAATGGCTGTTGCAATGATGTTGTCCAAGTTATAAAAGGACAAGATGATTTAAAGTCAAACTTCACACAATTAGAGTTCAAACAACAAGTGTTTTTAACAGCATTTAGCTATGTGCATAACAACTTGTTTGAAGAGAATGATAACAGTTTAGTTCCTTTTAGCCACTACACGCCTCCGCTTATTGTCAAAGACATTCAAGTTCTTGACGCGGTTTTTTTAATTTAATTTTTTTATTTGTGTCACTACGAAGTGTTTTATTTGTTTAAATAAAACGACGTGGTAATCTGTGCATTTCAATATGAATGGTACTATTTGTAAAAGATTACTTCGCTTCATGTTCATTTTATGAATTCATTCGTGCTGACTTTTTGCTGTTCTAATGAGTTTCAATACGTACACGAATAAACGATTAAATCATACAAATTATGCTAAATAAAAGCATCAAATTTCTAATAGAAAACAAACTAGTAGCCGTATTGTTATTGGTTCTTTTTATAGGTTGGGGAACCATCAACGCGCCATTTAATTGGGATACTGGATTTTTACCGAGCAATCCTGTGGCTGTTGATGCAATTCCAGATATTGGAGAAAATCAACAAATTGTATTTACCAAATGGGATGGAAGATCTCCACAAGATATTGAAGATCAAATCACCTATCCACTAACCACATCATTATTAGGAATTCCGGGTGTAAAAACCATCCGTAGTTCTTCTGCCTTTGGATTTTCTTCTATTTATATCATTTTTGAAGAAGACATAGAATTTTATTGGAGTAGAAGTCGGATTCTAGAAAAGCTAAACTCTTTGCCAAGTGGCTTGCTTCCAACAGGGATAAAACCTGCATTGGGACCAGATGCTACAGGATTGGGGCAGATATTTTGGTACACCTTAGAAGGGCGTGATCAAGATGGAAATGTAACTGGAGGTTGGGACTTGAACGAATTAAGAAGCATTCAAGATTACTATGTAAAGTACGCCTTGTCTTCTGCCTCTGGAGTTTCAGAAGTGGCCTCTATTGGTGGTTATGTACAAGAATACCAAGTTGATGTTGATCCAGAATTGATGCGTCAATACAAGGTCAGTTTGCAACAAGTTGTCAAAGCCGTTAAAGAAAGCAACCAAGATATTGGTGCACAAACCATAGAAATTAACCTTGCTGAATATTTAGTACGTGGCTTGGGCTATGTAAAATCGATTGCTGATATTGAAAACGCCGTAGTGGTTTCTAAAGATTTCACCTCCATTACAATCAAAGACATTGCGAATGTAACTTTAGGGCCTGCAGGAAGAAGAGGTATCTTAGACAAAGAAGGGGCTGAAGTTGTTGGTGCTGTTGTTGTGGCTCGTTATGGAGCCAATCCGATGGAAGTGATTAATAATGTAAAAGCGAAAATTAACCAATTGAGTGCAGGATTGCCTTCAAAAGTATTGTCAGATGGACGTACTTCTCAAGTGACCATTATTCCTTTTTACGATCGATCAGAACTAATTCATGAAACCTTAGACACCTTAAATGAGGCACTAACCCTAGAGATTTTGATTACCATTTTTGTAATTCTAATCATGGTCTTTAACCTGCGAGCGTCCATTTTAATTTCTGGTTTATTGCCCGTTGCTGTTTTGATGGTTTTTATTGCCATGAAATTGTTTGATGTAGATGCCAATATTGTGGCTTTATCTGGTATTGCCATTGCCATTGGAACCATGGTCGATGTGGGCATCATACTTTCAGAAAATATCATACGACATTTAGAAGATAATAAAGAAAAACAACCTATAAACACGCTTGTTTATAATGCAACTACGGAGGTTTCTGGGGCTATTTTAACGGCTGTATTAACCACCATTATCAGTTTTATTCCTGTGTTTACCATGATAGGAGCAGAAGGGAAACTGTTTAGACCTTTGGCCTTTACAAAAACGTTTGCATTGACAGCATCTTTAATTGTGGCCTTGTTTTTAATTCCGCCTTTTGCAGCCTTTTTATTCAAAGACAAAAAGAAATCCATCAACAAGCTAAAGACCTATGTAGTTAATGGGGTTTTAATTGGCGTAGGATTTGTTGGATTGCTATATGGTTATTGGTTAGGACTTGTTTTAATCGCATTTGGAGCTTCGGCATTTTTAAAATTAAAGGGCATTCTTTCAGAAAAGAAAACCAATTTGATTCATATTGGTATTACTGCAGTGACCATTGTGTTTTTGTTGGCTGAATTTTGGAGACCTCTAGGCGTTGATAGAAGTTTTATCATGAACCTTCTTTTTGTAGGGTTTATCTGTTTTGGTCTCTTGGGAGTTTTTACAGCATTTAGAAGATCATACACACGTATTCTACAATGGGCATTAGACCATAAATTAGTATTTCTATCCATTCCAACGATGATTGTTATTGCTGGGTTTTTTATCATGAAAAATACCGGAAAAGAATTTATGCCATCGTTAAATGAAGGCTCTTTTCTGTTGATGCCAACTTCGATGCCACATTCTGGTATTGCAGAAAACAAACGTGTGTTGCAACAATTAGATATGGCTGTTGCGAGTATTCCTGAAATTAAAACCGTGGTAGGAAAAGCGGGAAGAACAGAGTCGGTATTAGATCCTGCTCCGTTATCGATGTATGAAAACCTGATTCAATACAAATCTGAATACATGTTAAATGCTGATGGAAAACGTCAGCGGTATCAAGTAAATGAAAATGGCTTGTTTATGCTGAAAGATGGAAGATTGGTGTACAATGTAAATTCTGACATCGATACAAACGAACAAAATAATGCTTCAAGTGTCTTGTATACTTCGGTTGTGTCACGACAGTTGACCGAAGATGATGATGGAGAGTTTTACAGAAATTGGCGTCCAGAAATAAAAAACCCTGATGATATTTGGAAAGAAATTGTTCGGGTAACGAAATTACCGGGGGTTACTTCTGCACCAAAATTACAACCTATTGAAACACGTTTGGTCATGTTACAAACAGGAATGCGTGCACCGATGGGAATTAAAGTAAAAGGACAAAACTTACAAAAAATCGAAGCCTTTGGATTGCAATTAGAAGGGATATTAAAACAAGTAGAAGGCGTAAAGGTAGCCGCTGTTTTTGCGGACCGAATTGTAGGCAAGCCGTATATGTTAATTGACATTGATAGAACCAAGATTGCACGTTATGGAATCTCTGTTAATGACGTACAAAATGTATTGAAAGTAGCCGTTGGAGGCATGGTCATTACAGAAACCGTTGAAGGTCGTGAGCGTTACGGGATTCGAGTTCGGTATCCAAGAGAGCTAAGAGCAAACCCAACAGATTTAGAGGGAATTTATGTTCCTGTAGCAAAAGGAAACCCAGTACCTTTAGGTGAGTTGGTAACCATTCGTTATGAGCAAGGACCGCAGGTGATTAAAAGTGAAGATACTTTTTTAATAGGCTATGTGTTGTTTGATAAATTAGATGGTTTTGCTGAAGTGAATGTGGTTGAAAATGCACAAGCGCTGATTCAAGAAAAAATTTATTCGGGAGCTTTAGTAGTTCCAAAAGGAATCAACTATCAGTTTACAGGAACCTATGAAAATCAATTAAGAGCAGAAAAGACCTTGTCGGTTGTAGTGCCTTTGGCATTGGCAATTATCTTTTTAATTTTGTATTTTCAATTCCGTTCAGTGTCTACCTCATTGATGGTGTTTTCAGGAATTGCAGTAGCCTTTTCGGGAGGTTTTATGATGATTTGGTTGTATGGTCAAGATTGGTTTTTAAACTTTAGCTTTTTTGGAGAAAATCTCCGAGAATTATTTCAAATGCATACCATCAATTTAAGTGTGGCCGTTTGGGTAGGGTTTATTGCCTTATTCGGAATTGCTACCGATGATGGAGTTGTGATGGCAACCTATTTAAAACAGACCTTTGCGAAGAACAAACCAAGCACTAAAAAAGGAATTAGAGCTTCTATTGTAGAAGCAGGAGAAAAAAGGATTCGCCCTTGTTTGATGACAACAGCTACCACTATTTTGGCATTGCTACCTATTTTGACATCTACAGGAAGAGGTTCTGATATTATGATTCCGATGGCAATTCCGAGTTTTGGTGGAATGCTAGTTGCATTGATCACCTTGTTTGTGGTGCCTGTTTTATACAGTTGGAAAGAAGAGATTTCAATTAAAACTAAAAGTTAAAAGTCAGAAACTAAAAGTGAAAAACTAAAAGTTAAAAGAGAAAGAGAAAGAGAAAAAAAATTAAAAAGGAAAGCTATGAGTAAAAGTATTTTAAAAGACAAAAGTTATTTGTTTGCAGTTGATATCGTAAAACTATCTCAGAGCTTGCAAAAAGATAAAAAAGAATTTATTTTAAGCAAACAACTAATAAGAAGCGGTACTGCAATTGGAGCTTTGATTCGAGAAGCTGAGTTTGCAGAGAGTAAAGCAGATTTTAGGCATAAAATGTACATTTCGTTAAAAGAAGCGAATGAAACAAAATATTGGTTGAGTTTGTTAAAAGACACAGGGTTTCTTGAAAAGAAACATTATTTGAGCTTGTTTAATTTTTGTAAAGAATTAGTTGCAATGCTCGTGAGTACAATTAAAACATTAAAAAAATAAAGATGGACTTATACATAAAAAGAGTTTTTAGTTTTTCACTTTTAGTTTTTCACTTTAAGAGGGTTTTAAAATTTTTGATTTTTAGTTTTTTACTTTTAGTTTTTAACTTCTCTAATGCGCAGAGTTTGAAATTATTAGTTGAACAAGCATTAGAGAATAATCCAGAGATTCAAAAATTTGAATTGCAATATAAAATCACTTCAGAAAAAGTAAATGAGGTAAATGCCATTCCGAATACAGAAGTTGCTGTTGGGTATTTTATCAGTGAACCTGAAACAAGAACAGGAGCGCAACGGACAAAAGTATCTATAAAACAGATGCTACCTTGGTTTGGATCTATTACAGCAAGAGAAAATTATGTGAGCTCATTGGCCGATGTAAAATATGAGGACATTGTAATTGCTAAAAGAAAACTGGTATTGTCGGTATCGCAATCCTATTATAATTTGTATGCCATAAAAGCAACACAAAAAGTGTTACGTACCAATATTGTACTGCTAAATAACTATGAAATAATGGCATTGAAATTTGTTGAAGTTGGAAAATCATCTGTAGTGGATGTCTTGCGATTGCAAATGAGACAAAATGAATTGCAACAATCAAAAGATGTTTTAGAACAACAATATATAGCAGAGCAAACAGTACTTAATAAATTATTAAATAGAGATAAAGCGGTTGCCATTGTGTTGAATGTCGAACTGATGATTCCGTCAGAAAAAGAACTAGGTATTTCTGAGAATTTAAAGTTGCATCCAGAATTATTAAAATATGATAAACTGTATGCATCTGTTGCAAACTCAGAGTTGTTAAATCAAAAAGAAAGTAGTCCGATGATTGGTTTTGGACTAGATTATATTGCTGTTTCGGAAAGACCCAACATGACTTTTAGTGACAACGGAAAAGATATTGTGATGCCAATGATTTCTGTATCAATTCCTATTTTTAATAAGAAGTACAAATCAAAAACTAAGCAAAATAGGTTGAAGCAAGAAGAAATAATGGCAGAAAAACAAGCGCGATTTAATTTATTAGAAACAGCACTTGATAAAGCAATTACAGGTAGAGCTGTTGCGAAAATAAGGCACGTAACGCAAACAAACAATTTGAAGCAAGCTTCAAAAGCAGAAGAAATAATATTAAAAAGTTACGAAACAGGAACGCTCAATTTTAATGATGTTTTAGAGATTCAAGAATTGCAATTGAAATTTCAAGTGAATCAAATAGCATCAGTAAAAAAATATTTTATACAAACAACAATGATTAATTATTTAAGCAATTGAATACCTAAAATTTAAAACAATGAAACATCCATAACAAAAGGTTAAATACCCTAGGAAAATGATTAAATGGATGTTGCATGTGACCTTTGAAAATCAATATATATAAACACATGAAACATAGGTACAAAATTATCGGAATGACTTGTGTTGGTTGTAAAACCAATGTAGAAAGCGCTTTAGGAAATCTTGAGGAGGTTACTAGCGTTGCTGTACATTTAGAAACCGGTGAAGTAATCCTTGAAATGAAATCACATATTGCTATTGAACAATTGCAAGAAACGTTGTTAAAGGCAGGCTGGCATTATACGATTGAAGTAGAGAGATTTAAAGAAAGTG